>ENA-OQIG01000483-OQIG01000483.1-human-gut-metagenome-genome-assembly--contig:-NODE-483-length-22917-cov-2.506713_pt1 | contig 22917 bp, 25 predicted proteins | sample MGYA00242576_ERZ504741 | MGnify/ENA primary metagenome ERZ504741 (study PRJEB26092, sample SAMD00036436) | human gut metagenome | host: Homo sapiens | study: EMG produced TPA metagenomics assembly of... | reverse complement strand
GAAAAATAATGATCAAACAGGGGTCAGCACTGCTGTTTTCCTGTACCAACCCTGTGTTTCCTACATTTTTCACTGATCTTAACTGCTTCTAATTTAAAAGAATTTTGCAATATATCCCTGAGCCAGGATAAAGATCACGATCAGCGGAAGGATGTAGCTTACGTAAAAACGTGCCCATCTTGGGAACTTAATGCCAGATCCCTCATTTGCTTCTGCCAGGAACTTTTCAAAGCCCCATCCATAACGGCTGGTGCAGAACAGCAGATACAGAAGACTTCCAATAGGCAGCAGGTTATCACTGAGGATAAAGTCCTCAAGATCCTGGATATTAGAACCTGCTCCCAATGGCTGGAAGCTGCTCCAGATATTAAATCCAAATACACATGGAAGAGACAGGATGATCACTACTATTACATTCCATGCTACTGCTTTCTTTACAGAACAGCCGGTAAGGTCTGTTGCAAAAGAAATAATGTTCTGAAATACGGCAATTACAGTTGAAAGAGCCGCAAAGGACATAAATACAAAGAATAAAGTTCCCCAAAGTCTGCCCCATGCCATATGGTTAAATACATTTGGCAACGTGATAAAGATCAGGGATGGACCGGAAGTTGGCTCAACTCCATATGCAAAACATGCCGGGAAAATGATCAGACCAGCCATAAATGCAACCAGTGTATCCAGAATGGTGATACTGATGGCTTCGCCGGTCAGACGGCGTTCTTTTCCAATATAACTTCCGAAAATAGCTAACGCACCGATACCGATACTTAATGTAAAGAAGGACTGTCCCATAGCCGCAAAAATGGAATTTCCTAGTCCTGCATCTACCATTTTTCCAAAATCAGGTTTTAAGTAAAACTCCAGACCTGGAGCACCGCCCTTTAATACCATGGAGTGGACAGCCAGTGCCATCATAAGGAATAACAGGCAGACCATCATTACTTTTGTAATACGCTCTACACCTGCAACCAGACCCTGGGCACAGATACCAAAACAGAGAACTACAACAAAGATCATAAATCCAGTCATTAATGCAGGATTTCCAAGCATGTTGGTAAACTCTCCTGCTACTGCATCGGAGTCAAGTCCTGTAAAATCCCCACGAAGCATTTTGATGAAGTAATAGATCATCCATCCTGCTACCGTGGTATAAACATCATCAGCATGTAGTTTCCTGCCATAGCTGCATAGCGGGTCAGATGCCATTTTGTACCTTTCGGCTCCAGCATGTTAAAAGAAAGGGCTGCACTGCGCTTGCTGGCGCGTCCTACAGCAAATTCCATTACTACAATAGGAAGACCAAGGATCAGGAGAAATGCCAGATAGATCAGTACAAAGGCAGCTCCACCGTAAGCTCCTACAATGTAAGGAAATCTCCACACATTGCCCAGACCAATGGCACAGCCTGCTGAGATCAGGATAAAGCCAAGTCTGGAAGAAAATTTTTCACGTTCCATTGAAAGTATAAACCCCCATCTACTTTGATTTACGCTGTTTTCATTTTTTTCCAGCGCATACACTTTAACACTTTGGTGCGTCAATTTGCCCCTAAAGCGCAAGAAAGAGTTTCCACACTCCACATGTGAAAAAACTCTTTCAAAAATATACCATAAATTCTTTTATAAGTCAATTTTATGATACCAGACTACTATGCATAATCTCTTACATAATCTCCTACATCAGCTCAAATAAATTTAACTGATTAGACTGAGGAAGGTCTTTAAGCAGTCCAAGGTCTGACATCAGGGAACAGATAGTTCCATTTACCTTGGTACGGCTGGAGAAATCTTCTACTGACAGGAACGGACCGTCTTTTACTGCATCTACCACTGCTTCTGCCGCTTTTTCACCTAAACCGTCAATACTGCTTAAAGAAGGCATCAGCTTACCGTCAATGATCTGGAAATGTCTTGCTTTTGCCTTATAAATATCAATTGGCATAAAATCAAAGCCCCTTGCGTACATTTCCTGGACAATACGCATGTCACGCAGGGTATCCTGCTCCTTTTTAGAAAGAGTATCGGAACGTTTTTTATAATCTGCCAGATAATATTCCAGTTTATCTCTTCCCTGACACATGATCTCATAGGAAAAGGCGCTGGCGCGGATACTGAAAAAGGCCGCATAGTAAGCCAGTGGATAAAAGATCTTACAGTAGGCAATACGCCACGCCATCATAACATAGGCTGCCGCATGTGCTTTTGGGAACATGTACTTGATCTTTTTACAGGACCAGATGTACCAGTCAGGCACACCATGCGCCTTCATATCTTCTTCCCACTCCGGCTTTAAACCTTTACCTTTTCGCACGCTCTCCATGATGGTGAAGGAAAGTCCCTGTTCCATTCCCTGGGCGATCAGATAGATCATAATATCATCTCGGGTACAGATCGCTGTCTGAATAGTAGCTTTTCCTTCCTGGATCAACGTCTGGGCATTTCCCAGCCAAACGTCCGTACCATGTGCCAGACCGGCAATACGCACCAGGTTAGAGAAATACTTTGGTTTGGTATCCAGAAGCATCTGCATAGCAAAGTCCGTACCAAACTCCGGCACACCAAGAGCTCCTAAAGGACAGCCACCGATATCATCCGGCGTGATCCCCAGTGCAGAGGTATTCTGAAACAGGCTCATAACCTCCGGGCTGTCCAGAGGAATATCCTTAACCGGGTCCAGACCGATCAGGTCCTGCAGCATACGGATCATGGTAGGATCATCGTGTCCAAGAATATCCAGTTTTAACAGGTTGTGGTCAATGGAATGGTAATCAAAGTGTGTGGTAACTGTGGATGTAGTCATATCGTTTGCCGGGTGCTGTACCGGTGTAAAGGAATAGATCTCTTCACCTAAAGGCAGTACAATGATACCTCCCGGATGCTGGCCGGTGGTACGGCGCACGCCTACACAGCCCTGAACAATACGGTTGATCTCGCAGTTTCGCTTCCTGGTTCCCCTTTCCTCATAATATTTCTTTACATAACCGAAAGCCGTTTTATCCGCCAGTGTACCAATGGTTCCTGCACGGAAAGTCTGGCCCTTACCGAAAATAACCTCCGTATAGTCATGGGCCTTACTCTGGTACTCACCGGAGAAGTTTAAGTCGATATCAGGCTCCTTATCTCCCTTAAATCCAAGGAAAGTCTCAAATGGGATATCAAACCCGTCTTTTTCCAGAGGTGTTCCGCATACCGGGCATTTTTTATCCGGCATATCGCAGCCCGCCATACCGGAGAACTTACGCACTTCTTCAGAGTCAAAATCATAGTAACGGCACTTTGGACAATGATAATGAGGACTTAGCGGATTTACCTCTGTAATACCGGACATGGTTGCCACAAAGGAGGAACCTACAGAACCTCGGGAACCTACCAGATAGCCGTCTTCATTAGATTTCCAAACCAGCTTCTGGGCAATGATATACATAACCGCAAATCCATTGGTGATAATGGAATGAAGCTCACGCTCCAGACGGTCTACTACGATCTTTGGAAGATCTTCACCATACATCTCATGAGCGCGGTCATAACAGATCTTTGTTAAGGTCTTATCAGAGTCTGGGATAACAGGCGGGCACTTGTCCGGACGCACCGGCGCAATTTTTTCGCACATATCAGAAATCTTACGGGTATTGGTAACGACTACCTCGTATGCCTTATCCGGTCCCAGATAAGCAAACTCTTCTAACATCTCTTCTGTTGTACGCAGATATAGCGGCGCCTGGTCATCGGAGTCTTTAAATCCCTGACCAGCCATGATGATACGCCGGTAAACCTCATCCTGGGGATCCAGGAAATGAACGTCACAGGTAGCGCACACCAGCTTACCAAACTGGGTTCCCAGATCTACGATCTTTTTATTGATCTCGATCAAGTCTTCTTCTGTCTTAACTGTACTTTTTTCATCCCGGAGCATAAACGCATTGTTTCCCAAAGGCTGGATCTCCAGATAATCGTAGAAATTTACCAGTCTGGCAATCTCCGCATCGGGAGCCCCGCGAAGAAGGGCCTGATATAATTCTCCCGCCTCGCAGGCAGAACCGATCAGCAGACCTTCTCTGTACTTGTCCAGAACGCTCTTTGGGATACGGGGACGTCTGGAATAATAATCCAAATGGGACCAGCTGACCAGACGGTACAGGTTGATACGTCCCAGGTCATTTTTTGCCAGGATGATCACATGGTTGGTAGGCAGTTTCATAATGGTCTGGGCATCCATGGTACTTAATTCATTTAAGTGGTCCAGATCTTCAATATCCCGATCCCGCAGCATCTTTACAAAAGCTGCGAAAATCTCCGCTGTAGCTCCTGCATCATCTACTGCCCGGTGATGATTTTCCAGGGAAATATTTAAAGCTTTCGCTACTGTATCCAGCTTAAAACGGTTTAAGTTTGGCAGAAGAAGGCGGGCCAGAGATACCGTATCCAGTACTGTTGGTGAAATGGCAGTCCCAGCGCTTCTGCATAATGACCAATAAAACCAACATCAAAACCTGCATTGTGGGCTACCAGTACTGCGTCTCCCACAAATTCCAGAAACTGAGGTAATATCACATCGATCTTCGGATATGGCAGTACCATAGCGTCATTGATGCTGGTCAGCTTTTCAATATCAAATGGAATCGGCACATCCGGGTTTACGAAAGTAGAAAACTTGTCCGTGATCACACCGTCTACTACTTTTACAGCACCGATCTCAATGATCCGGTTCTTTACAGGGCTGAAACCTGTGGTCTCAATATCGAAAACAACATAGGTATCTGCAAAAGTCTGTCCCTTGGAATTTTCTACCAGCTGCTTGGTATCATCTACCAGATAGCCTTCCACACCATACAAGATCTTAAAGGTATCCCCTTTATCCAATGCATGGTTTGCATCAGGGAAGGCCTGAACGCAGCCGTGGTCCGTAACAGCAATGGAGGACATACCCCATTTTTTCGCCCGCTTGATGATGCTCTTTACCTCAGAAACACCATCCATATCGCTCATTTTTGTATGGCAGTGCAGTTCCACACGTTTTTCCAGGCTGTTGTCCATACGCTTGGTGGTAAAGTCATCGGCCTTTTTAATACCTACAATAGAGCCTAATGTCAGTTCTCCGTCAAACTTATCAATGGTGGTAACACCTTTGATCTTAATGAACATGCCCGTTTTGATCATGTCCTTTACTTCATTGAAGATTTCCGGACGGATGAACATTTTAGCTGTAATGGTATCTGTAAAGTCTGTCACATCAAAGGTAAGAATGAATTTACCGCTTCTTAGCTCGCGGCTTTCACAGGTTAAGATCTGTCCACGTAAAGTAACTTCTCCGATCTCTCCGTCGATCTTCTCAATCTCCATAAAGTCATCTTCAAAATCACGGCCGTAAAGTACATCCGGATTATTGGAACGTTTAACAGAAAACTTCCTGTCTTCTCCAAAGCCGGAGTCTTTATCTCTTCCCCAGCCTTTTCTGCCTTTGTTAAGCTGAGGTTTTTCCGTTTTTCCGCCTGACTGTGGTTTTGCAGCAGCTGTTTTTCCTGCATCTACTGGTTTTATGCCATCTGATACAGGAGAAATAGTCTCATCATTGCCAGGAACATTTCCGGAAGCTGCCTGATCCATAAGAGCGTCCCATGGAGCTGCCTCCGGCATAGGAATATCCATAATAGCAGCATTACTATTATGAGTTTTTTTCTCACCATTATCGCTCTTTGCAACTGTCTGCGAGATATTTTCTCCACCACTTACATTTTCTAACTCATCCTTATGATTTTGCCAGTAAATAGCCTGTGCTTCTCTCTCTAACTTCAGCTCGATCTGCTTTCTACGGTCATTTTCCTTTGGCGGAATGTACTGAAACGCTACTTCTACCGGCAGACCGCACCGTTCATTAAATACCTTTTCCAAAACCCGCTTTAACTCATTGGTCTTGTCCCGGTTGACCATGGTATCTTCTACAGTCAGCACCATTTTTCCTTCATCTTCAAAGACGATCTGGCTTTGCGGAACATACTGTATTCTACGATGCTGTAATGCTTTAATTCCAGCAGCAGACTGTCCTTATACATTTTTAAAAGCTTTTCCGGTGTGTACTGACCAGACAGTCTGTATTTTTCCTGTATCTTAATGGTGATCTGTTTATCCGGGAACAGCTGGTCTTTGATGCCCCGCTCCAGATCATAGATATTTTGTTTATGGATCAGCCTTGTGCTTTTCATATAAACACGAATAGAGCTTCTATCTCTGGCAGAAGTAACTTTTTCTACTTCTGCCATTGCTAAAAGCTCCTTTAAAGGCTCTGCAATATTAAGGGTTGGAAATACTTCTAAAAAACCTTTTGCCATTCAGATTACTTCTTTCTTGCTTCTGCCATTGCTTCCAGTTCACTGCGAAGGGAGTCTAACAGATCTTCTTCCGGTACTTTTCGTAAGATCTCACCTTTTTTGATGATCAGACCTTCACCTACGCCGCCTGCAATGCCAATATCAGCTTCCCTTGCTTCGCCAGGTCCATTGACTACGCAGCCCATAACAGCTACTTTAACACCGTCTAAGCCTTCCATGCCGGAAACCATGGTCTCTACCTGGTTTGCAAGATGGATCAGGTCAATACGGGTACGGCCGCAGGTTGGACATGAAACCACTTCTACGCCGCCTTTTCTAAGTCCCAGAGTTTTAAGGATCTGACGGGCAGACTTGATCTCCTCGATTGGATCACCTGTAAGGGAAACGCGGATGGTATCTCCGATGCCCTGATATAAGATGATACCCAGCCCCACAGCAGATTTGATATTTCCGGAAAATAAAGTTCCGGCTTCTGTAATACCTACGTGAAGAGGATGATCGGTTCTGGAAGTGATCAGTTCATGTGCTTTCACACACATTAATACATCGGAAGATTTGATACTGATGACCAGATTGTCATAGCCCATATCCTCAATAAGATGTACTTTATCCAAAGCACTTTCTACGATACCTTCAGCTGTTACACCACCGTATTTTTCCACCAGATCTTTCTCAAGAGATCCGCTGTTTACACCTACACGAATAGGGATATTTCCTGCTTTCGCACGGTCTACTACTGCTTTTACGCGGTCTGTACTTCCAATATTACCTGGATTGATACGGATCTTGTCAGCTCCGTTTTCCATAGCTGCAATCGCCAGACGGTAGTCAAAATGGATATCTGCCACTAACGGGATGTGGATCTCTTTTTTAATATCCTTAAGGGCTTCTGCCGCCTTCATGTAGGTACTGCCACACGGATAATATCGCAGCCTGCTTTTTCCAGGCTTAAGATCTGTGCTACCGTTGCCTTTACATCTTCTGTTTTTGTATTACACATAGACTGGATGAGGATGGGATTTCCCCCGCCGATCACCCGGTCACCAATATGAACAACTTTTGTATCCTTTCTGCTCATGTTTCTTTCCTCTTTATTCTTAATCTCCGATTGCATGCCGCCTGGAGGCAGCACTTTTATAATAATTTTCTTACATCATTAAACATGATAAATACCATAAGTGCCAGCAGTAAAAACATACCGGCAGCATGGACCATTCCCTCTTTTTCACGGTCAATAGGCTTTCTGCGTATAGCCTCGATGATCAGAAATACCAGACGTCCGCCATCCAGTGCAGGAAGTGGAAGCAGGTTCATCACACCCAGGTTTGCGCTTAAAAGAATGGCAAAATTCACAAGTACCATGGCAACCACTGTATTTCCTGCAGGTGCTGCCTGCTCCACCGTCTGGTCAATGGTAGTAACGATCCCTACAGGGCCACTGATATCATCTGCGCTTACTCTGCCGGCAAATATCATATGAAAACTGTCAAATACATAGTAGATCCAGTGTTCCACCTCATAAACCGACTGCACCAGCAGCTGCACCGGATTTGTGATCTTCTGAAGTTTTGCCTCAAACCGCACACCGATCATGGACTGCCCTGTCTTATCGTTATAAACCGGAGTGATCTTTGCCGATCTCTTCTCTGTTTTCCCATTTTCATCTGTATGTTTCCAGGTAATGGTCACATCCTGATGAGGATGGGCTGTAAGATAAGGTGAAAGATCCCGGTAAGAATGGACGCTCTGTGGTCTACTTTTATGATCACATCTCCTGTAAGGATCCCCGCCTGCTCAGCCGGGTACCTTCTTCTACACCCATGACCACCGGCTCATAAAAGCCACCGGCACAGCCTACGATAACAAGGGATAACAGGAAAGCCAGAATGAAATTAAATAAAGGGCCTCCAAAAACCACGGCAATACGGTTAAATACAGGTTTGTTATTAAAAGCCCTGTCCCCTTCTGCATCCTCATCTTCTCCTAACATGGCGCAGGAACCGCCAAAAGGCAGAAGTTTTAAAGAATATCTCGTTTCGCCTTTTACAAAACTTAAAAGCCTCGGTCCCATCCCTAAGGAAAATTCCGTCACTTCAATCCCGCTTAATTTTGCGAATATAAAATGTCCAAGTTCATGGAACAGGATGATTCCCCCAAGGATCAGCACTGCCAGTACAATATTCATAGGATTTCATTCATCCTTTCCTGTTTCATTTATGGTTAATATCACCGCCAGGTCGACATATCCGTTTAACTTAAATATTCCACTTTGAATGGATAAAGTCATAAGTTTCTGCTTCCGCTGCCAGGATCTGATCTACATCTGGTGCATCAACCTTCTTATGATGCTCCATGGATGCCTGGATCATGTCCGGAATGGTCAGATACGGGATCTTTTTCTTTAAAAACAGACTTACTGCCATCTCATTGGCTGCATTAAATACAGTTGGCATACTTCCGCCTGTCTTTCCTGCCTGGTATGCCAGTTTTAATCCCTTAAATGTTTCCGGATCCGGTACATCAAAGGTGATCTCACGAAGCTTTGTAAAGTCCAGTCTGTCTCCTGGAAGAAAACGTCTTTCCGGATAGTATAATGCATACTGGATCGGCAGTTTCATATCCGGTGTACCTAGCTGGGCGATCACTGCTCCATCTTCATACTCGATCATGGAATGGATAATACTTGCAGGCTGGATCACTACCTGGATCTGATCTAAGGATACATCAAACAGCCAGCCGGCTTCCATTACTTCCAGTCCCTTATTGACCATAGTAGAGGAGTCGATGGTGATCTTGTGGCCCATAGACCAGTTTGGATGCTTTAAGGCATCTTCCACCTGGACTTTTTCCAGCTGTTCTCTTTTCCATCCTCTGAAAGGACCTCCGGAAGCAGTCAGAAGGATCTTATGGATCTTATTTCCGGCTGCTCCCTGAAGGCACTGGAAGATTGCAGAATGTTCGGAGTCTACCGGAAGGATCTTCACACCCATTTTCTTTGCCAACGGCATGATAATGTGACCGGCTGTGACCAGTGTCTCCTTATTTGCCAGAGCAATGTCTTTTCCTGCTTCCATGGCAGCGATGGTAGGCCGGATACCGATCATTCCCACTACTGCGGTAACTACGATCTCTGCCTTTGGCTCTGTTGCAACAGCGATCAGGCCCTCCATACCGGAAAGGATCTTCACATCCAGATCTTTTACCCTTTCTTTCAGTTCTTTTGCCTTTTCTTCACTCCACAGGCAGGCGATCTCCGGCTTAAATTCGCGGATCTGTTTTTCGATCAAATCCACATTGGAACCGGCTGCCAGAGCCGTTACCTTAATATCTTTATTGTATCTTACTACCTCTAATGTCTGGGTTCCGATGGAACCGGTTGAACCCAGGATTGATATGTTCTTTACCATAATTATTCTCCCTTTGTAAAGGAAATGCTTAAAATCATGCTGCTCCTTTTAATTTAAATTGCCTATCTTACTATCTTAAAAAAGTAACTGCAAAATAAATAGCAGGAGCTGTAAATATCATACTGTCAAAACGATCCAGGATACCTCCGTGTCCCGGGATCAGATGGCCATAATCTTTAATATTGTGGTTTCTCTTAATAGCAGACGCTGCCAGATCTCCAATCTGTGAGATAACTGCCGCAATAGCGCAGGCAATGGCGCAGGCAACCATGGGATTTGCCACTTCTTCCATATTATGACCAAAATAAGCACCATAAGCAAGGCCTAACAGTGCAGAACCAACTACACCGCCTACAGCCCCTTCAATGGACTTTTTCGGACTTAATACAGGCGCCAGTTTATGTTTTCCAAGAAGCATTCCTACGCAGTAGCGCTGGTGTCGCAGCCCCAGGAGCTTAAAAAGATCAGCCATACCAGATAAGCTCCGTCATGCATGCTGCGGGTCTGATACAGAAAAGAAAGCATTACCGGAACATAGCACACACCAAAAAAGGCGCCGGTTATCTCTTCTGTTTTAAAGCTTGGAAAAGTAAAAACATAGAGAGCCATTAAAAGCATCAGGGATGCAATGATCATTAATGTAAGATACTTCTGTCCCTCAAACCATAAGATCCCATAATAGCAGACAGCTGTCAGATAGCCAACTGCAGCTACTGATCTTTTTTCGATCCCGAGAACGCGGTACAGTTCAAACAGGCCTACCAGTGAAATAAGGCTGTCACTGCAAAAAGGAGGGCGCCTCCTTTTCCAACGAAGAAAATAGCAAGGATGACCAGTACGATACCACTGATCAATCGTGTTGTAAACATAAAAATCTCCTTTTTGAATACGTTATTTTACCCCGCCGAACCGTCGATCTCTCTTATTATACTGAAAGATCGCCTTTTCCAGTTCCTTCTCATCAAAATCCGGCCACAGACAATCTGTAACATACAGTTCTGTATATGCCAGCTGCCACAGCAGATAATTGGACAGTCTTAACTCTCCGCTGGTACGGATCAGCAGATCCGGATCCGGGATATCCGCGGTATCCAGATAAGAAGCAAATACAGATTCTGTAATATCCTCTGCCTCCACTTTTCCTGCCTTTACATCCTCTGCCAGTTTCGCAGCTGCTCTGCGGATCTCATCTCTTCCACCATAATTGACTGCGATCACAAAGGTAAGTCCTGTATTATCCTTTGTCTCTTCTTCCAGACGGTTGATGCCGTCAATAATATCCTGGGCAAAAACGTCTTCTGTCACCGATCATCTTTACCCGCACATTGTTGGCAGAAGCGATTTTTAACAGGCGGACCATATAATAACGGAACAGTTGCATCAGCGCTCCTACTTCTTCTTCGGACCTTTTCCAGTTTTCAGTAGAAAATCCGTAAACAGTCAGATATTTGATGCCCATTCTGGCAGCGATCTCTACTGTCTTTTCTACTGTAACACAGCCTTCTTTGTGACCAAAGGTTCTAGGAAGACCTCTTTTTTTCGCCCAGCGGCCATTTCCGTCTAAAATAAGTGCTACATGAGCCGGTATTACCATATTACTGTCTAATGCCATTTTCCTCACCTTTTCTTATCTTATTGCATAAAACGAAGAGGCAGGAGTCTCTCCTGCCTCCGTATCAATTTCAGAGACTATACAGTCATGATCTCTTTTGTCTTTTCTTCTACTGCCTTGTCAACACGCTCAATGGTCTTGTCAGTCAGTTTCTGCATCTTCTCAGTCAGATCAGCTAACTCGTCCTCTGTGATCTCTCCAGCTTTCTCTGCTTTCTTAAATGCATCATTTGCATCGCGGCGGATGTTGCGGACAGCAACCTTTGCGTTGTCACCTTTCTTCTTTACTTCCTTTGCAACTTCTTTTCTTCGGTCCTCAGTCATCTCCGGGAAGATCAGGCGGATGCAGTTTCCGTCGTTGGTAGGATTGATACCTAACTCAGATGTAAGGATCGCTTTTTCGATTGCTTTTAACAGGCTCTTTTCCCATGGCTGGATCACGATCATACGTGCTTCCGGAACAGATACGTTTCCTACCTGCTGAAGAGGTGTTGGTGTTCCGTAGTAATCCACTTTAATCTTGTCTAATACATGTGGGTTTGCACGGCCTGCGCGGATAGTTCCGTAATCAGCTAACAGAACTTCCATTGTCTTGTCCATCTTATCCTGATAAAACTTTAAATCTTCCATAAGTTCCCTCCTGAACATGCAGCTTTTGCTGTCATTTTATATTCATAGCGTTTTCGCTTTTATTCTTACTTATTGTGTTACCGTAATGATCGATCAAGCAGTAACGATGGTTCCGTTGATACGGCCCTGCATAGCATTTGCAATACCGTCCGGTTCATTTAAGCTGAATACAGCCATTGGCATCTTGTGTTCCATGCACATAATAGACGCGGTCAGATCTACAACTGCTAACTGGCGGTCGATCACTTCCTGAATGGAAATGGTATCAAATTTCTTTGCCTCTGGATTTACCTTTGGATCGCTGTCATATACACCGTCAATAGCCTTTGCAAGAAGGATGCAGTCTGCCTCCATCTCAATTGCACGCAGTGTGATACCTGTATCAGTTGAGAAATAAGGATGTCCTGTACCGCCTGCAAAGAACACCACCTTTCCCTCTGCAAAGCACTTATTTGCCTGATCCTTGGAGAACAGCTGGGTCATAGTGCCACATGCAAATGGGGTAAAGATCTCTGTCTGCATTCCCGCATTGCGGAAGATCTCAGAAACATAGATACAGTTCATAACTGTAGCTAACATACCGATCTGGTCTGCCTTGGTACGCTCAATGGCATCGCTGGTACGGCCTCTCCAGAAGTTTCCGCCTCCGATCACAATACCTACCTGAACGCCTGCGTCTACAGATAATTTTACCTGTCTTGCTACCTCTTTTACAGTATCTTCGTCGAAACCGGTCTTTTTAGGACCTGCAAGGCCTCGCCGCTTAATTTTAAGAATACACGGTTCATTTTCATAAATGAGTTTCTCCTTGTGTTGGATTATACTTTTTTAAGTATAACATAGGAATGTATTTTTGGAAAGATTATTTTCACTGTTCGCGGATCCGTTCACGGATGCTCCTTGCATCTGTGTCCGACAATGGATCACAGATATCATAGATCTTTGCAGTCAGTTCCGGATCATTTCCTACATTTTTAATGATCCACAATCTGGACTCTCCTGATTTTTTAAACCGGAGGACTTTTGCAATGGTAAACAGAAGTTCTTTTTCTTTTGCATCATTTGCGTCACTTAACTGTTTTTGCTGGTAACGCTTCTGCTTTTTCTCATATTTACTTACCTTTGTCTTTTCACGCTGGGCAATGGCAGCTCCCGGAGTACCGTATCCCTTCTCTAACCATATGGTTTCTACCTGATACGTTCCGTCTTCAATGGTCATAACAGCCATGGAAAGAGGCAGTGTATTCCGCTTATAACCACAGCTTCCGGGATTTAGCCACAACCTTCCCGCAATCTCCTGCTGCTGGTACATATGGGAATGACCAAAGATCACTACCTGAGCATCTCCTAATGCCACAGGGATGTCCGTTCTCTGATGGGCCATGACCATTTTCACACCGCCGATCTCAAAACGTTTGATCCCCGGCAGTCCCCCGGACCAGCCTCTGTCATTATTTCCCCTTACTGCAAAAAGCGGCTGCTTTCCGCTTAATTTCATATACAGCATCTGCGTATCAAAATCACCTGCATGTACGATCACATCGCAGGTTTCCAGTATCTTCTCCACCTCCGGGCGCAGCACTCCATGGGTATCTGCCATCACTGCCACCCTTACAGGTCCCCGTTCCATTTTTCTTCCTCCTTGGTTTCACATATACACGCTCTGAAAATACCAGATTATTATATACGATTATTTTCTGACTGACAATCATTTCAGTCATAACATCTTCTTGTATTATTTATTTTTTCTGACGATTTTGTGAACATTATTGTGGAAAAAATAGTTAGATGTTATACTTGCAGCAGACCATTGTACATTTTGATATAAATATACGGATCTGTACATACATGAAAGGGGAAACTGTATGATAAAAAATTATAAAAAACTATTCCTGTCCTTTGGAGCTGCAGCTGTTTTAAGTTCCGCAGCTGCTTTTAGCAGCCTGGCTGCAAGTGGCGGCTGGGTCAGTGAAAACGGAGTATGGAAATATCAGGAAGCATCTGGAAATTATGCCTACAATACCTGGAAAACTTCCGGTGATAACTCTTACTATCTGGACAATAACGGCGTCATTGCTGTAAACCAGTGGATCGATGATACCTACTACGTTGACGGTGACGGCGTAATGGCAAAAAATTCCTGGATCCAGTTATCAGAAGATACTTCCCAGAAGAAAGCAGCTGGTATTACGTGGACGCCAAAGGAAAGCTGATCAAGGATAAATGGAGTACCATCGGGGATAAAAAATACGCTTTTGACAGCGATGGAAAAATGCGTACAGGCTGGTTTTTTGATAATGATGATATTTATTATCTGGGAGACAATGGTTATGCCAAGACCGGCTGGCTGTGCCTGGACTATGACGAAGACAACAAACCGGATGATGGAACGATCTCTGAAATCCGTACTTCTGCTTCCGATACTGCCAAATGGTTTTATTTCCAGACAAACGGAAAGGCAAAACGTTCTAAGAATGACTCCTATTCCGCTGAAACCATCGGGGATAATAAATATTATTTTAATGAAGAACTGGTGTGATGATGACTGGTGGGTAGCTGTAAAAAGCAAGCGCTGAAGCAGGAGATCCCACAGGTATCAGCAAATTCGTCTATTTAGGCGGAGATGATGAAGGCATCATGGCAAAAAACAAATGGCTGGAACTTTACAATCATCCAGGTGACTCTGATGACAAGGACGAGATCACCACAGACAACAGCGATGAAGCCCCAGACGAAGGTGAGTCAAACTGGTACTACTTTGAAAGTGATGGTACCCCTGCTTACTTAAACAGCAAAGCTACCAATATGAGCAAGGCAACTACCAAGGTAGATGGAAATTCCTATTTCTTTAACTCCTATGGTGTCCGCCAGACTGGCCTTATCCATGTGGTAACTTCTTCCGGTAAAGAATTTACAGGCTACTTTGGCGAAAATGACTCTGACGGAAAAATGCTCACCGGTAAAAAATCCAATTTAAGCGTTGACGGTGAAACAGCTGCTTACTATTTCAGTGAGTCCGGCTCTGATAAGGCTGCGGTTATAATGGTTCCAAAGATGATTATCTGTATTATCAGGGACGCCTTGTAAAGGCAGACAGCGGTTCTGACTATCAGGTATTCTGTGTTGACAATAAAATGTACCTGGTAAATGAGTCCGGCAAGATCCAGACTTCCAGCAAGAATTATAAAGTAAACGGAACCTGGACATTCAAGGTTTCCGGCGGTTCTATTTATTTCATTGATGATGATAAGAAATCCACAGGAAAGGTTACTTCTTCTGATGCGGAGTCCCTTCCGGAAGTAATCTATGATAAAGAGTATACTTTATAACGCTTTATAATACTACAGGCCTCGGCATTGGTTTAATCCTCTGCCGAAGCCTTTTTGTATCAAAACATATTTTTTAATTTTCATGGTCTTTTAAAAGTTCTCTTTTTCGTTTCTTCCAGTTATTTACAGCAAACACAAAATTTCCAATAGCCAGAAGGTCTACTGCCGCCAGTCCCGCTGCCCACAATGGGAACGGTGCCTTGATCTCCGGTTTTAACAAGCTCCAGTCATCCATTTCTTCTGCATACGCCTGGTTTCTCACTCTCGCGTTTAAATACATGTAGATCACATCTTTTGCTGACTGCCGCAGTGCCTGATCATAGGCTGCCTTATTTTCTTCATTTTTAAAGGCAAAACTGCCATCATTCATAAAACCGTCCATCCAGAGGGTTCCCCCTGCTGCAAGAGCCTGATCCCCGTTCATATATTTATGATGGTCAGAATAATCTGTAAGCACAGCTCCTTTAAAGCCCCATTCATCCCTTAAAATGCTGGTAAGAAGCCCCTTACTGCCTCCTGCCCACACAGCTCCTATACGGTTATAGGAGGACATAAGCCGGTGGCACCATTATCCTGTACGATCATCTGGAACGGCTTTAAATAAGTTTCCCGCAGGGCCTGTTCTGTCATCCAGGTATAGACGCCATCCCTGTAAATACCAGACTCCTGGTCATTGCAGATCAGATGTTTTACATAGCAGTATACACCCATATCCATACTTCCACTTACCGCTGCCCCGCACATTTTCCCGGAAAGAAAGCTGTCTTCTGAATAATATTCATAGTTTCGGCCATCAAAAGGACTGCGGTGGATATTGACTGCCGGTGCATACCAGCCGCTATAGCCAAACTGACCTGCTTCCTTTGCGACTGCCCGTCCCATATCACGGGATAATTCTGTATTCCATGACTGGGCCATAACACCGGCATTGGGAAATCCGGTTCCTGTTGGATTTTGGTTGAAACTACCGATCTGTGCCGGTCCGTCAGCTTCTCTGGCTAATGGTTTTCCAATATTTTCCAGTTCTTCTGTCTTTACATACCCATGAAGGAACAGCTCCTCTGTCTCTTTTTCTGTCAGCTGGTTTAAAACTTCATCCCACTTTGGATCGTCATAATCCGCTCCCAGTTCGTAACCCAGTTTGATACAGTTCCGTTTTTTTCAATATAAAGGCCCTGCTTTTTTCCAAATGCCACATCATTTTTACTCTGAGACTCACTTTGTTCTAAAAAGCTCTGCCCAAACTCATCTGCTTTTTCCTGGGTATAAAGGTTCAGTTCTGCTGCCTTTTCAGAAAGTTTTCGGGTCTTTACCGGTTCTTTTGGAAATGTCGTATCAAAATCACTGCGGCTCATATAGGAGATCTTCTGACCGCTGTCTGAACCATCGATCCCCACTCCGTCTACTGCGTCTTTTCCTGTCATTTTATTGGAAACAACTGTACCTGTGATCTCGTCTGTAGGATACTGGATATTTTCTGCCAGTTTCAGGCTGATCTGGCATTTGGTATATCAGCGGTCTCATGGGCGTTTTTCCGAAGGGAAAGTACATAGGTTCCCGGATCCAGCTCATATCCTGCAAAACCGTTTTGATTGCTGTCATTAAAATCATAGGATGCCATATCTCTGGCTTTTACAGACAACGTAACCTCTTCTTTTTCCCCCGGCTGCAGCTCTCCTGTTTTCGCATAATCAGCTAATACTACCGCCGATTTTTCGATCCCTCCCGCTTCATATGGAGGGGCATAATAAAGCTGCACCACCTCTTTGCCAGCCCGTTCTCCTGTATTGGTAACTTCCACTGTGATCTTGTAACTGCCGTCCGCAGTGATCTTTTCCCTTTTTCCCGGAGCATTTACAACCTTCCAGTCAAAGGTAGTATAAGACAAGCCATAGCCAAAAGGATACTGTACTACAGCCTGGTAACCTCTTCCATGAAGATTATAATACTTATCCCAGTAATCCTGCGCATCTGCTGTTTCGTACCATTTATAGCCTACATAAATCCCCTCTGCGTAGTCTACATAAGATACCTGATCATATTTAAAGGACTCTCCTACATTGCCGCTTTTGGTACCGTCAAAAGGATAAAGACCCTCTCCGTTTTCATAACTTCCCACTCCGTCAGCTCCTGCATTGGCATAGCTGGCAGCTGTGCGGAAATTGTAAGCCCAGGTATCAGCCGTGCGGCCGGAAGGTGTTATTTTCCCCAGAGAAGGTCTGGAAGTGCCTCTGCCGAATACTGTCCGGTCATTCCTGCCATCACACAGGCCCCAATTCCAGGCATCAGGTCAATTGCTCCCAAGGTCATTACATTTCCTGTATTTAATAACAGGATCACATTTTTATAATTTTCACCCAGATAGCGCAAAATCCCCTCTTCTTCTGTGGAAAGATCCAGATAGGACCTTCTTTTATCTCTTAACAGCTGGCCGTTCTTCTTTACTTTTTTATACTGGACCTGAGGACAGTCATTGCTTTCCCCTGAAAGCCTTCCTACTACCATGATCGCTGTATCTGAATACTCTTTGCGTTTTTAAGCAAATCTTCTGTGTAATATTCTGTATCTGTAATATCCGGTTCATAAAGCCGGCAGCTTTCTTCCGGCCAGCTTTCAAGAGTAGATGTTTTCTGACGCTTTGGCTGGAAATCCTGATACATCCGGGTCAGTTCTTCATTATAGGCGATTCCCGCTTCTTTTAATGCTCCTAAAAGATCCAGGTCTACTTTTTCCACTCTTCCGGAACCGGAACCGCTTCCCAGCCACTGGGTGGATGCCCAGCCAAATACATTTACCCGGGTGATCTCTTCTGAAAGAGGCAGGGTATTGTTTTCATTTTTCAAAAGAACAGCACCTTCCGCCTCGATCTGGGCTGCCAGACGGCGGCTGTTATAGGCAGCTTCCTCTTTCGCCTCTTTTGATACATTGGTACGGCTGCCGGAAAGATACAGGTCAATGGTCTCACGAAACGCAAAAGCCACACCTGTAACAAGGATCATAAGGGCAAGAAAAAAGAGGCACCTCCCAAAAAGAAGCGGTACCGGAAAGGGATCTTACCTTTTTCTTTCAAGGTTTTTGTTCTTTCTGGATTTCGGTTCTTTTTCATAAGGTACCTCACATTATTATTTTTAATATTATAGATCATTAAGCGGCTGTTCTCCCGCCTCTTCTGCCTTTTCACAGGCAGCTGCAAATTCTCTCAGTTTTTCTTTTGCCTCTGCTGTCAGGTTCTGCGGAACAGCGATCTGGATGGTCACATACTGGTCGCCTTTTACCTTCGGGTCTTTCATGGAAACAATACCTTTACCGGCAAGACGGATCTTTAAGCCGCATCTGGTTCCCTCACGCAGTTTGCAGGAAACATTGCCATACAGGGTAGGTACAATGATCTCACCACCTAAACTGCTGTTGTAAAGGGTACTTCTGTACTGGTATAAACATCCATTCCCTTCCGTTCATAACCAGGCCGTGTTCCTACATGGACCTTTAATAACAGATCTCCTGCTTCTGCGCCGCCTATGCCAGGATTGCCTTTTCCTTTCAGGCGGATGCTCTGGCCTTCGTTGATACCTGCAGGGATATGGACTTTCAGATTTTGGCTCTTTCCATTTGCATCGGAAAGTGTGATCACACGGTCTGCGCCAAAAGCTGCATCATCAAAACTGATATTGATCTCCGCCTGTGCATCACTGCCTTTTTCGCTGGATGGATCTGCGCCAAAACCGCTATAGCCATGAAAACCGTTAAAGCCACTGCCGTCCTGGTGAAAACCGCCTGTAAAGCGGCTCTTTTTACCGCCGCCGAACATATTTCCGAAAATATCACCAAAGATATCATCGCCTTCTCCGCCTTCAAAATGGAAGGTGTGTCCGTCTGAAGTATGGAAACCTCTGAAGCCGCCATTTCCGGAAAAGCCTCCAAAACCTCCTGTAAAGCTGCCGTCAGAACCAAAGCCGCCATTTGCGCCGTAACTACCGGCTCCTGCTGCTCCGGTTCCGTCAAAAGCTGCGTGGCCAAACTGGTCATACAGTTTCTTCTTTTCCGGATCGCTTAAAATATCATAAGCTTCATTAACTTCCTTAAATTTTTCAGCAGCTGCCTCATTTCCCACATTGCTGTCGGATGGTTATTTTTTAGCCAGTTTACGATAGGCTTTCTTAATAGTGGCAGGGTCTGCAGTTTTATCTATTCCAAGAACTTCGTAGTAATCTCGTTTCTGTTGTGACATCGTTCTCATCCTTTCCTGATTTCTTACAGGACCTGTGAAGATCCTCTAAGTTATAAATACAAGTTATATTTGTTTGTTCTATAATATGTATAACACTTATATCATTCATTGTCAAGGATGGAACGAACATACATTTTCTTTATCGTTCTGCTGTTTTTACACTGTTGACCACATAAATTCCAAGGCATACAAATACCAGGCAACCAGGCTCTTTACGGAAAATGCCTGGGCTGTCTCCCCTAATACCAGGGCGGACAAAAGAACACCGAACACCGGGTTCATAAAGCCAAATACGGTCACGCGGCTTACAGGGTTATATTTTAACAATACACCCCAGAGTGTATAAGCAACTGCTGAGATAAATGCCAGATATAATAACAGGATATACGCGGAAACTCCGCTTTCAACCTGGACTCTTCCGCCGCCGAATAATCCAATGAGGATCAGGATCAGTCCGCCTGACATAACTGATAACCGCTTAAGGTAACTACATCATACTGGTTGCCATATTTCTTTAATAAGGCGCCGGATGTAGCATAAAAGATCTGGGCAAACAGGACAAATCCTTCTCCTAAAAGAGATACCTGGAACAGATTTCCTTCCTGTCCGGACAGGTTCATTACTACAATTCCCACAAAACCCAGGGCGCATCCCACCAGTTTTCTGGCTGTCAGTTTCTCATACCGGAAGATCAGGCTGGCAACTAAAATAGAAATAAAAACATTTCCTCCTGTGATGATCGCTCCATGTACCCCGCTGGCATGTGCCAGTCCTGTGTAAAAGAAATAATACTGAAGGACCGTCTGATTTAAGCAAAGTTCCAGGATCGCTCTTCCTGATCCCTTCTGAGGCATGATCCAGCGGCGTCCCTGGATGCTGTGAAAAAGGATCACCAGAAAACCTGCCAACAGGAAACGCATTCCTGCAAATAAAATAATGGACATTGCGTCAGATGACTGGATCTGGAACAGTCTGTAACCTGTTTTGATCGCCGGTGTCGCGCTTCCCCATAAGAAACAGCAGATACCAGCCAAAAACATTACTACGGGTAGACTGGTCAGTCTGCTGTTTTGTTGCTGTGTATTCATATTCTTCTCCATTCTGCTACTGTCTGTAGCTCGTTTATCCTTATAAGAGTACCAGTAAACAGATTGAAAGTCAATTTTTTATCAATAAGTTGTGAATAAGTATTGAAATTTTCTCAATTTTGTTTTACACTATACACAAAATATTTTAGGTGTATAAAAATATTTTGTACTGTTTTGCCATGTTTGTCTATTTATATGTTTTACTGGGGATTTTATAGATCACATGGCTGGGGAAAATAAAATATGCGTGAAAGAACAGGAGAATTTATTATGTCGTTTCAATCAGTCTGTAAGCGTTATTGTCTGTTTTTAACAGGAGTCATCTTATGTGCAACAGGAATTGCCTTTATCACCCGTGCGGGTCTAGGGACTTCACCGGTTTCAGGGCTTCCTTTCGTGCTCAGTCTGGTAACACCTGTATCAATGGGATTTTTTACCTTTCTGTTTAATATGATCTTCCTGATCTGTGAAGCACTCTTAAGAAAGCGTTTCAGTGTAGAACAGGCTTTGCAGATCCCGATTACTTTCTTTTTCAGTTTCTGCATTGACAAGGCCATGGCCATCATTCCTACCCGTTTCGGCGGTCCCTGGGGTGACTCTTTTGTCTACCTGGTCATTGGATGTATCATCATGTCCCTTGGCATCAGCTTTGAGGTTATTGCAGATGTGATCATGCTTCCGGCAGAGGCATTTGTTCGCGCCCTTGCTAAAAAGACCGGCTTTATATTCGGAAATGTAAAAGTAGGTTTTGACAGCACCCTTACCATTCTGGCAATGATCCTGGCACTGATCTGTTTCCATAAGTTAAACGGAGTCAGAGAAGGAACACTGATCAATGCCCTGGTAGTTGGCCAGTTAGTAAAACAGTGGAGACGGTGCATTGAAAAACCGCTGTCAAATGCAATTGCATAAAATATCAAAAATCCCGGTCCTGTAAATGGGGATATGTCATGAAACAAACGGAACCCGCCCTGCCAGGCGGGTTTTTGCATATTGGCCAGCTTTTTGCAACAGAAAAACGCGCCCGCAGGCGCGTCTTTCCCGATTACTTTTCTTCTTTATAACATCCAGTCTTTGATCACATTGTGGTCTCTTAACAGTTTTCCAACGACTGTCTTATCGATCTTTCTAAGCAGAGGTTTCTTAAGCAGTTCCAGTGGCAGAGGCAGCTTCATTTCCAGCGGAGATTTTCCGTCCATCAGCTTTACAGTACTGTCTAACAGATCTCTCACATCGTATACGCTTCCCCAGACCTCAGGAACACCACGGTCTACACCGCAAAGTCCGTATACAGCTTCCATTGCAGTACGTACAGAATACTCCGTAGTGAAAATCGTATCTCTTGGTGTTTCAGCAAACTGACCTAAGAATGCAGCGTTTACGCAGCCATCCGGGATAACGTCCGGTCTGTCCCCTGCGCTTCTTGGCATAAAGAAAGCTGTGATATATGGCATCATGGTCGGAGTACAGTTGCATGGTTTGCTGCCAGATCATCGATCTCTTCTGTAGGAATACCCAGATGATACAGCCACTCTGCTGTGATCTCCTTACCATTACACTCTTTCATTGGCTTCTTGATATAATCGCTGGAACATCGGTAAACAGGCTGTATACCCATACACAGATCTCATCTTTCTTCTGTGCTTTAAACTGACCCTGGCGGTTGATAGTCCAGCTTAACAGCCAGCTAGAGTCCTTGCAGCTTACAATACCGCCGGTAACAACTTTACCGGTTCTCGGATCTCTCTTACAGATCTTCTGGATATAGGAAATGATCTTTTCATCAGAGGTTGTAACAGTTGCAGACTCCCAGTTTGTCTTTGCAATGTCAGAACAGAACTTTTCAGGATGTCCAAAGGACTCGTCCTGGGCTGCAATATTCTTCCACAGGCTCCAGCATCCACTGGTGCGAACTTCTGCATCCCCTACAGGAGCATGGTCCTGGTCACCGTAGATCGTACCTTCTGTACAGCTTCCGTTTGTGATAAATACCAGATCATTTTCTGTTAACGCGATCTCGCCTTTATTACCGTCTTTTACATATTCAATGGCTTTTGCAGTCTTCTTTTCCCCTTCAATGTCAAAACGCACATTGGTAACACTGGTTCCAAACTGGATCTGTACGCCTGCTGCTTCCAGATATTTCTGCATTGGAAGGATCAGGGACTCATACTGATTGTAACGTGTAAATTTCAGTGCAGAGAAATCAGGCAGACCACCAATATGATGGATAAAACGCTGGAAATAACGCTTCATCTCCAGGGCACCTTGTAGCCAAGTTTTCAAAAGCAAACAT
>ENA-OQIG01000482-OQIG01000482.1-human-gut-metagenome-genome-assembly--contig:-NODE-482-length-22937-cov-3.409864_pt1 | contig 22937 bp, 27 predicted proteins | sample MGYA00242576_ERZ504741 | MGnify/ENA primary metagenome ERZ504741 (study PRJEB26092, sample SAMD00036436) | human gut metagenome | host: Homo sapiens | study: EMG produced TPA metagenomics assembly of... | reverse complement strand
TATATTCCGTGATGGTGCAGTCGTAGTATTTCTTAAAACAGCTTTTGAGCTTTGTTGTTCCCATGCAGCAATCTGTGTTAGCCGTTCCAGAGGAATATCAAAAGCATAGTGATCGCTAAGATAAGCGGCAACTATTTGGAGATTTTCAATATCCTGTTGAGAGAGCTTATGGGCTGGTTTATCAGGATGTTTCTTCTGATATTCCACCACCATTGAAACAGCTTCTGCGACTTTACCCTCATAAAAAAGTTTTGCTGCAATCCCTTCCCCGCGATAGTCTTTGATTTCTGTGAGTAACCGTGACATTTCTGGAAAGTCGGATGTTTGGTCGATCTTCCGAAATGCATCCACAGGATTGATCTGTGCCTCCGGGTACAGTTTTTTCAGGTAGTCCTCATAATATGCCGGTGCAATCTCAATCCCAACCGAACGGATTGGAATATTTTTATGTATCAAAGCCTTGTATGGAGCGTAGCCTCCAATAAATGTTTTGATACAACCGGCAGACAGTCTACGGTATGGAGATAATTCCTCCCCGGAAATAGAGTCATACCGAGTGATACTCAGACATTCCGGCATGGAGCATTCCAACATGAAATCTTCGTGGAAGGAAAAGTTATGGATTTTAATATCATATAAGTCTTTCTGTCCATAAGTCCAGTAGGTGCCTTCTCCAACTTCGGGAGAAAGTTTCCAGCAGTCACCTAATGCCCCATATTGCTGGTTGTCTGGGTCACGGATAAAACCGTGTTCTATCAGTAACGGTGTATAAAACTGGTCAATAATTTCAGACATGAAAACAGGCCGCCTCCTTTTTGCAACGATTAGACGAACTTTTGAAAGGAACAGACGAACATTGCCGGAACCTATTGAATGTTGTTCGATAAATGCGTATTGTATTAGGTGAAGATTAGAGGTATCTAACCGAAGAATATCACAAACCATTTGTTGAGTCAAGACAATGAAAGGTAGGAGGTCAAAATGAGTAATCAAGTAAATTCTATGAACAAAGGTCTGACAGTGAAAGACCTTGTAACAACAGGTATTTTTACTGCACTGTTATTTGTTTTTGTATTGGTGGGCGGTGTCTTTTTTGCAACGAATCCTGTACTTACTTTTTTCATGCCAGCAGGAGGTGGGCTGCTTGCTGGCCCCATTTATCTTTTGCTGATTGCAAAAGTACATAAGCGTTGGAGCCTTTCTATAATGGGCGTTATCATGGGTATTATTTGGTTCGTGACTGGTATGCACTGGGCTTTTGCATTGGGCTACCTGATCATGGCGATTGTCGCTGACTTTGTTGCGGGTGCAGGGCAATACAAAAGCAAGAAACTCAACAGTCTGTCTTACATCCTGTTTTCCCTCGGCGGTACTGGATCGTATATCGTTTTCTTTGCTGACCCCAACGGCTGGGCGCAGACAATGCTGGGTAATGGAACCGAACAGAGCTACATCGACACCATGCAGGCAACCGCTAACACCGGCATTCTGATTGCCATGTTTGCCGCTGCTATCATTACATCTGCAATCAGCGCTTTTGTAGGCTGCAAAATGCTGAAAAAGCAGTTTGAAAAAGCAGGTATTACAGCATGAGCGGTAAACGCCACAAGAAAGAGCTTTGGCTCGACCCACGGGCCAAGCTCTTTCTTATTCTTATGTGTGTTTTATCGTCCATGTTTGCGCCCTCACTTGCATATCAATTTATCCTTGTTATGCTGATTGCGATATTGGGGGCTTTCTTTGGAAAGTGGAAATATGTCATTAAGGCTGTATGCTTTTATGCGGTCATCTGTGCCTGACAGTTTGGATCATGGCAGAAATGACAGGCACGCTGCGGACAATGTTTATTGCCTTTTTAGGCTTGTTTCATAAGGTCTATGCGTGCGGAACCTTGGCTGGGATTGTTCTGACTACTACAAAAGTCAATGAGTTCCTGTCTGCTATGAACCGTGTCCACGCACCCAAAAAGTTAGTAATTCCTATGGCAGTTATGCTACGGTACATTCCAACTATTCAAGAGGACTGGCGCTATATCAAGGACGCTATGCGGATGAGAGATGTTTCACCTTCTCTGGCGAGCTTTTTAGCACATCCGGGCATGACAGTTGAGTGTATTTATGTGCCTTTGTTGATGGCAGCTTCAAAAGCAGCGGATGATCTTTCTGTTGCTTCTGTCACCCGTGGAATTGAAAATCCCAATCCACGCACCTGCCTTGTCCAGATAAAATGCGGAGCTGCCGATTGGGGCGTCATGACCGTTGCCGTAGCTTATCTGATTTTTGAATTATGTGTGCGGGGAGGTGTGATCGGTTGATTGAGTTTGAAAATGTATCGTTTTCCTATACAGGACAGGAACATGGCGGGCTGCATGACATCAATTTGAAAATTTCGGACGGAGAATGTGTCCTGTTCTGTGGCCGCAGTGGGTGCGGAAAGACAACGATCACACGGCTGGTGAACGGCTTAATTCCTCAATTTTATCAAGGGGAACTTCATGGCCGTGTGCTGGTAGATGGTCAGGAAATCAGCAATATCCCTATGTATCAGATTGCCGCTAAGGTTGGCTCCGTTTTCCAAAATCCACGGACACGGTTTTTTAATGTGGACACAGACAGCGAGATTGCCTTTGGCATTGAGAACGAGGCTCGTCCTCCACAAGAGCTGATAGAGCGAGTGGAACAGACAGCCGACGATCTGCGTATTCAAAAGCTGCGGAACCGGAATATTTTTGAGTTGTCCGGCGGTGAAAAGCAGAAAATCGCCTTCGCTTCTGTTTATGCCATGAACCCACAGATTTATTTGCTGGATGAACTGTCCTCCAATTTGGATATGACTTCCATTCAGGAGTTGAGAGAGCATTTGCGGCTGATAAAAAAGCAGGGCAAAACGGTTTTGATAGCAGAACACCGGCTGTACTACCTGATGGAACTGGCCGACCGAATTGTTTATCTGGAAAAAGGAGAAATCAAAGGGATTTATACCCCGGAAGAATTTCGACAGCTGTCGGAACAGGAGCGCGAACGCATGGGCCTGCGGGCAGTTGATCTTCGGTCGGTGTTCCCACCTAAACCCCACTCGATTGCCCCTATCCCGGTATTAGAGCTACGGAATGTGACGCTCCGTTACAAGAAGCGAACCATTTTGCATGATATTGGCTTATCCGCAGGAAAGGGTGAAGTGATTGGCGTGGTCGGCCACAATGGAGCCGGAAAGACTACATTTTCTCGCGCTCTCTGTGGGCTTCACAAAGACTGCGATGGACAATTTTTGTGGGAAAGCAAGCCGATTGAGCGTAAGGAAAGGCTGCAACGCTCTTATATGGTCATGCAGGATGTGAACTATGAGCTTTTCGCTGACAGCGTAGAAGCAGAATGTTCCTTTGGCATCCGAAATCCAGACCAAACGCTGGTAAATGCAACTTTGGAAGAACTGGGACTTTCCCCATATCGAGAACAACATCCAAACACGCTTTCCGGCGGTCAAAAGCAACGAGTAGCTGTAGCTGTCAGCATGATTTGTGGGAAAGACTTGCTTGTATTTGATGAACCGACCAGCGGCCTTGACTTTGACAGTATGACGCAGGTTGCAGGATTGATCCGGCGATTATCCAATATGGGAAAAGTCATTTTCATTGTCACCCATGATTTTGAGTTTGTCTGCCGTACCTGTTCCCGTGTCTTACATTTTGACGAAGGCGAAATACCCGATGACGTATTAGTTACAATGGATGCCCTCCCGAAATTGAGAGAGCTTTTCTCTGTCAAGGTGAATGTCCCCGCAGGACAGAGAGGGCGGCCTGGGCCGTTCAGATGGAAAGGAGAGGTAGTCTATGAAGCAGAAAAAAGAAAACAGTGTAGCATTGCTGCTGCATTGGGCAGGAGAACAAAAATTTTGGTTGTTTCTGGCAATCCTGCTGTCCATGTGCAGCGGGCTGTGTATTATTGTCCCATATATTGGAATTTACAGGTTGATGGATGCTACATTTAACAATGCCTGCACAAAAGAACTTGTAGTGCAGACTGTGGCAATGATTGCCGCTGCTGTCACCCTGCGTTTTGTCCTGTTCGGATGTTCTGGCGTGGCGGCCCATAAAGGCGCCTACGGCGCACTGTTCAAAGTGCGCTGTATGGTGGCGGAACACATGGCCAGAGCGCCTTTGGGCGCCCTGAATGAACGGCGCACAGGAGATATTAAAACGGTTCTGAATGAAGATATTGAAAAGCTGGAGCTATTTCTGGCGCATAATCTTCCCGACCTTGTGTGCTATCTGGTTGGACCGGTAGTCATCTTTATTTATTTGATGACCGTTAATGTTCCATTGGCGTTGATTTCCCTTGTCCCTCTGGTTCTGGCCGTGGTAGTAATGGGGATAATGTTCCGCAATACAGATGACCTGATGGAACGAGCCAACCAATCCATTACTGCACTGAACTCCGTTATGATTGAATACATCAGCGGAATGAAACTGATTAAAGCCTATAACATGGGGAGTAAGTCGTTCCGAAAATTGTCTGACGCAATCCAGGAGGAAAACGCCATGTGGAATGAGACTTCCCGGCGTATGGGGCCTCCGTATGCAGCGTTTGTCGTTATCATTGAATGTGGAATGTTGCTGATGGTTCCGATAGGCGGGATGTTTTTTCTGAAAGGTTCACTGGCAGCCAGTACGCTACTGTTGTTTGTGTATGTTGGTTCTATGTATTTAACAGAAATTCGACCTTTGCAGGAATTGGGAACAAACTTTGCAAATGTACTAAATGCTATTACCAAAACCAAAGAGATACTGGATATTCCCATTTATGAGGGTGGAACAGACTTTCCCAAAAACCATGATATTGAGCTTCGGAATGTTCGATTTTCTTATGACGGAAAAACCGATGTGCTGCATGGTGTCAATCTCAAAATCAATGATGGCGAGCGCATGGCTCTTGTTGGCAGATCTGGTGCTGGTAAAAGCACTGTGATTGAACTGATTTCTCGGTTCTACGATGTGCAGGAAGGCGAAGTGCTGATTGGCGGCAAAAATGTCAAGGAACTTGACTACGATACCATTCTGAAAAATATAGCCATCGTATTTCAAAAGACTTTCCTCACCCGTGACAGCGTGCTGGAAAATATCCGCATGGGTAGTAACGCTACTCTGGAAGAAGTGCGGGCTGCTGCAAAAGAGGCACAGATTGATGACTTTATCATGTCCCTGCCAGATGGATATGAAACAAAAGTGGGCAGTTTCGGCTCCCGTTTTTCTGGCGGAGAAAAGCAGCGGATTGCGATTGCCCGCGCAATTCTGAAAAATGCACCTATCTTAATTTTGGACGAGGCCACAAGTGCCTCTGACCCGGAAAATCAGATGGAGATTGATAAAGCTATTCAAAATCTATGCAAAGGCAAAACAGTCATTGTAGTAGCACACCGTTTGAGTGCTTTGAAAATGTGCAACCGGGTGGCTGTGGTGGAAAATCATACAATTACCAGCGTTGGCACCCATGAGGAAGTTCGGAAGAACAACGCCTACTATCGAAATGCGTGGAAAGACTACGAGACAGCCGGAATATCACTTATCAGTTGGAGGGAGGCGAGCAGCATGAATGAGCATGATGTATTGAAAAAAAACCGCAATTTCTATATTGGTGTCGGCGGAACCGTTCTGGAAGGACTTCTCTCCGGCAGCCTGTTTATACTGCTTTACTCTGTTATGCAGTTTTTGTGGTCGGGTCAATTTGACATGAACCGCGTTCTGGCTCTGACCGGTATTATTGCAGTGGTTTTTCTTCTCCGTATCCTGATTTACAGCTACGGTTATACCAAAGCACAGATTGGCGGTGCGGAGGTCAGTAAGAATATTCGGCTTTTTATGGGTGACCATTTGAAGCGCATCCCACTGTCCCGCTTTACGCAGGGACAGACCGGCGATTATATCAACACCATCACAAGCGATGTAAACAACTACGAAAAAATCCTGACCCATAAAGTCGGAGATTTGGCAAAGAATTTTGCCCTGTCACTGATGTTGATTGTCTTTGTTGTGACGCTTTATGTTCCAGCTGGAATTATCCTGCTGATAGCAGACCTTCTTTTAATCCCCGGCCTGTGGCTTTCTTTCCGCATGGTACGGAAATATGGAAAAGAAAAGAACGATATTTGTGCGGAGAACGTCAGCAGCATTGTTGAATATGTTTCTGGTATTCAGACTTTCCGAGCTTATGGTGTAGGCGGTATGAAGAACAAAACCGTTATCAACGCCATGCGGGAGTTTTCCCGGATCAGCTTTGTGTACGAATCAAAAGTGCTTCCTATTGGTGCGGTCTTTGGTATTTTGAGTTGGCTGTCCTGCCCGCTGGTTATCTTGCTGGCCTATGCACCTGGGTCGCAGGGACACTGAACACGGTGGACTACCTTTTGATTTGTATGCTGCCCCTGTTCTGTGCAAAGCTGGCTAACTCGATTTTTGTAGACCTTACCAGTTATAAGAACCTGATGATCTCGAAAAACAAAATCTTGAGTGTAATGAATGAGCCGGAGGAAACTGGCAGCATGGAGCCGCTTCACACAGCTACCCATGAAATCACATTTGACAATGTAGATTTTGCATATGTTCCCGGTGAACCGGTACTAAAACACGCCACCTTTACGGTGCCAGATCAAAAGCTCACGGCCATTGTCGGAGACTCTGGCTCCGGCAAATCTACTATTTTGAACCTGATTGCAAAATATTATGAAGCAACGGGCGGGACGATTTCTATTGGCGGTAAACCCATTAACCATGTTGCCGCAGAGCGTGTACTGGAGCAAGTTTCTATGGTAGACCAGAACATATTTCTTTTTGACGATACCATCCGGGATAATATCCGACACGCTCGTCCTAATGCTACGGACACGGAAATCGAGCTGCCTGCCGGGAGGCTAACTGTGACAGCTTCATCCGTAAGATGGAAAAGGGATACGATACGCCGACTGGCGAGAATGGAAATCTTCTCTCTGGCGGTGAGCGTCAGCGAATTTCAATAGCCCGCGCCATCCTGAAAAATAGCCCCATCCTGCTTTTGGATGAAGCAACAGCATCTCTTGACATTGAAAATGAGCTTGCCGTAAAGCAGGCCATCGCCAATCTGCTAAAAGAAAAAAAGACAGTGGTAATGATTGCTCATACCCTTTCCATTGTCAAAAACGCTGATCAAATCCTTGTAATGGGTGATGGCAGGATTGCTGAATCTGGAACCCATGAGGAATTGCTTGCGAAAGGCGGAAAATATGCTGCTATGTGGAACGCAGAGCAAAAAATATTAGCTTGATGGGAAATAAGATGTCTGTCGGATCGAATATGATATTAGCACAGAAACCTATGAACAGCTGAAAGAATCAGTCACGAAAGAATAATTACATAGCGCATGAATCTGCCCGATTAAGGGGAAAGAAAAAACCGTTGGTTGGGGCAGGTAATTTTGCACACTCATTTTAAGTTATTACCATAACGGCGGTTTTGAGAAATCAGAGCCGCCGTTTCTTTGTTTTTACACAAACCAATGACGACTTCCAGGGACACGGTAGCCGATTGGAGGTTAATTTATCGTGTCCCGTTTACTTTTTCAAAGCTCACATGATCTGCATCAGTTAAAAAAATTATTGTTCTTCGTTCGGGCAAGTATAATATTGCATCGGCATTATCGTTCTATGTAATTCAGTATAATAATGGCTGTTTTTGGAATGCCAGTTTTCCATTGCGGAAATTTGGTGTTTTTGATAGCCGTTTTTATGATGATGCTTTTAGAGTATATCGCTGTCGATCACCGCCACACTCCGATTTGATTTCGTAAAAATTCAAATCGGAGGAAAAGACAAGTGGCTTATAACAAAGCAAAAGAAGAATATAGATGGAAACAGTGGAAATCAGAGGAAGAGAAGATTTTGCGAGAGCAGGGGGTGGATGAAGAGACGATCCAGAAGCTCCGGGAATATGACTGGAACGATTTTAACGCAGAGCGGAGATTCCGGGAACATCAGACCTCGCTTCTGGACTGCATGGAACTGCTTCTGGAAGAAAAAGAATCTGGAGAGTCTCAGCCAGAGAGTGTGGAAGCCTGTTAGATACTGTGGATAATGAAGAACTGCTCCAGATCCTGTTATCGACCGACAAGAAAACTCTTCAGATGGTTGTCATGAAGATGATGGGCTATGCACCAAAGGAGATCAGCCATCACATGGAACTGCCGGAGCAGACGATTTATACAAGACTGCGGAGATTGCGTGAGAAGATCAAAAAGTCCGTGAAAGTTGAATAAAACAAAAGAGGGTTCATCGGCTGACTATTAGAACGAACAGACAGGAGGATTGATACGATGGATGAGAGAGAAGTGTCCGAAATGCAGAAAGAAATGATGACGGTGCTGGTAGTCGAGCCGATGAAAGCACCCTATGTCAAGAGCATCCCCAATGAGCTGGAGGATCTGCAGCAGGCAGTAGGTGGTGACATTGAGATGACCTATCCATTTGAGGATGAGGTTGGAATTCTTTTAAACGGCAATGGAAAGTTTGAAGGATTGCCGTTAAATCGGGCATTGTATGATGATCATGGACAGGTCTATGATGCCATTGCCGGAACATTCCTTGTGGTAGGACTGACAGAAGATGATTTTACTTCGCTGACACCGGAGCAGATTGAAAAGTTTAAAGAAAAATATCAGTCACCGGAAGTTTTCACCCTGTTTAACGGGGAACTTCATGTGATGAAGATGCCGCCGGAAGAAGCCAAAGAGCAGAAAGAAAAGCAGAAGAAAGATGCACAGCAGAAGAATTCGGCAAAAGGAAAAAAGAAAAACAGATCCGGGGAAGCACGATAAAAAATTTTTCTGTGAAGTGAATAAAAAAATACACTGCCATCGGCTAGTAAGCAGAGGGACATCCCTCGGCTGTTCTTTGGCAAGTGAATATCGGCACTACAGGTACGTTCCCAACCGTAGAAGCGTGACAGCATGAGCGCCATGATTAAGTATAGGGTAAAGATTCTTAGACTTGGAGCGAGGAAGCATAGCTGTGAATAAGGCGGTGGCAGCCTTTCGCCAGGATCACGGACGGGGGATAATGATACACGTTACCAGCCAAAGAGCGGAAGATGGACTCCGGGTTGTAATCAGAAAGACCCTCAGGACATCTGTGAGTGGCGGCAGGCCAGCCGCCCGCCTGTAGTGTCCCCTTTCCCAGAAGAAATGCAGGGATGGTTCCGGGGGTGCGAGGTCGAATGCGGAACAGCAAGATAAAATAATAGAAATCAATGAAGAAGTGTGTCGTTGATATCAGATACCATGCGACTGTGGGAAACTACAGCCGCATTCTTGTGGTATTAACGTCACATAGACGGGAGAAGAAAGATGGAAGCAACAAAACAAAACGGAATGAATAAGGACCAGTTCTGGAATCTGATTGGAAGAGCAAAGGAAGTGTGCGGTACCGATCTGGAAGCCTCTGCAGTATGGATCAAGCAGCAACTATTTTATATGACATCAGAGGATGTCCTCAAATTCCACAATCTTGTTTACAGTTACCGGGATGCAGCTTATAAGTACGGTCTGTGGACAGCCGCAGGTATTATGATGGAGACCGGGTGCAGTGATGATGGCTTTTCTGATTTTCGGATGTGGCTGATTGCCAGGGGAAAGACGTCTATCTGAATGCTTTAAAAGATCCTGATTCCCTTTCTGGTGTAACTCCTTATGGTACTGTAGTTTTGAATCACTGGGATATATCTCATCGCAGGTTTACAGTGCCATGAAACGAAAAAATATCTATCAGGACAGCACTGCAAAAATGCAGATGGAAAGTTATGAACAGGTAATCCGGGATATTGTTTATCATCCATGATTGAGTATCCGTTGGAACTTCCGGAAGCAATGGTGGTTTATCCAAAACTCTGTGAATGCCATTTATCTGAACAGGCGAGGCAAGCTCCACAGAAAGTAAAGACGTGGAATGTTTCCCGGACGGATATCCGAAGGATGATGGCACGGGGAAATGCTGCCATAAAGAAAATGCAGGAGCAGGGAGCAAAAGCACCGGAAGCAGCCAGATCCGTCCGTAAGGGTACGGTAAGATAAGCTTCCCGGCAAGGAGAAGTAATGTGTTATAAAAATGAATATCAAAAAAGGGCGCATGGCGAAGTGGAAAGAATCTTTCGGGAACTTCTACCGGAAGCCGGGCTTCACGTAAGAGAAGAACAGATCCGTCTCTGCCATGAAATGCTGGATGCCTTATGAAAAATGAAATCACGCTCTGTGATGCAGGAGTCGGCATCGGAAAGACCTATGCCTATCTGACAGCCTGCATCCTGATGCGGAAATATAGTGTACTGCATTCCGGTTATTCGGGATGTGACAGGCGGTCTGTAGTGGTATCCACTTCCAGTATCGCCTTACAGAAAGCCATCATAGAGGAATATGTTCCTTTCTTATCGGACGTACTGTTAAAAGCAGATCTGCTTCAGGGAGAGTTAAAAGCGGTCGTCCGCAAGGGAAAGGAACATTTTGTATGCGATTACAGGCTGGCCCAGAGATTAGAGGCAGTCCGGGACAAGAATAAAAATCAGGCACAGATGGAGGCATTGAAGTCCCTCCGGCATAACTTTGATTTAGATTCCGTACATAACCTGAGCGGTTTTGACCGCAGGCTGGTGTGCGTACCGAAATTCTGCCCCAGGGAATGTCCGGGGAAAGCAGGATGCCGTTATCAGAAGCATCTGGATATTTCCAGGAAAGAGGATATTTTTTTACAGATTTGCAATCACAATTATCTTCTGGCAGATGCCATGCACCGGGCAAATGGGTACCGTCCGCTTCTGGCAGATTACAGGGCTCTGGTCGTGGATGAGGCCCATAAACTCCCGGAAGCCGCCAGCCAGATGTATGGAAGAAGCATTGGAAGGGAAGATGTGCAGGAGATTGCTTACTTTTTAGGCAGAGAGCATAAAGGCACGGATGGAAAACGGCTGATGGAAGGGTTTTCTGCACTTCAGGCGGAGATCCGAAAGCATCGGAAAGATGGCACAGAGGACATGGCTGGAAAAGAAAGTTTTTATTTTCCGCCGGGAGCTGGCACAGCCTTAGCCAGATGCAGGAAAGGCTTCAGCTTATGATCAAAAGGCTTGCCGGGAATATTCCTTACTGGATCTTTCGGCGGATGGAAGAGATGGAAGAGCTGTTCGGATGGTTTTTAAAGAACGACAAGCGATATATTTTGTTTTTACAGCAGGACAGCCGGGGACATTTAACCTTTATGGCAGTCAACCGGGAGATCCCGAAGTATCTGGATGCGACTTTATGGAGCCGGGGATTTCCGGCGATCTTAACCAGCGGCACCTTAAAAGCCGGGAACGGGTTTGCAAGAACCAGACAGATGACCGGGCTGGAAAAAGAAACGGGCGTCCGGGAGTGTGTGGCAGAATCCCCATTCTGTTACAAAGAGAACTGTCTGCTTTACATCCCGGAGCATTTAAGACCTATGAAAAAGGGAAGCAGGGAAGAGGCCGAGCAGCTTGCCGGGCAGATCCGTGATCTGGTGTGTTCCACTTACGGGCATACGCTGGTACTGTTCACATCTTATACCTGATGGGAAATGTGCATCAGCTTTTGAGGGATCAGATCCCGTTCCCGATGGTGCAGGTATGGAGAAACTCCCAGGAAGAGATTGCACGGTTTAAGAAGATGGAGAATGCAGTGCTGTTCGCAGCCGGCTCCTGCTGGGAAGGTGTGGACTTTCCGGGGGACATGGTATCGTCTCTCATCATCGTAAAACTGCCATTTTCTGTTCCGGACCCCATCCATGAAGCACAAAAGGAGCAGTACCGATCCCTGGAATCCTACATCCAGACCATCGTAGTCCCGGATATGCAGAAGAAGCTGCGGCAGGGATTCGGCCGGGCAATCCGCACGGAGCAGGACACCTGCGTTGTGTCCATTTTGGATCACCGGACAGCAAAGAAAGGCAGGTATCGGAGTGATGTTCTGGAAGCACTGCCAAAGTGCCAGATGGCAGAACGGATCGAAGAAGTAGAAAATTTATCCGAAGCCGGAAAGTGGAGCGGTACTATAGCTGAGAACATCCGTGGCGTTATTGGTTCTGCCAGATCCGGGTAGCAGACAGGACAAAAAGTTTAGTGGTATTTCAGGGGCGGTTTGGAGCGAATTGGTAGTATTGGTGATAGCTTTATCGGCATGAGTTGGGTATACTGTGTATAGCGTTAGAGGAAAGGAAGTGAGCAGAAATGAGAAGATATGAGCTGGAAACAGAAAGAGAAGGCTCTGCAGTTTATTTCTTCATCAGAGATATAGAAACTTTGGACATTGTCCTGCTTCCTACCAAATATCTGATGCACAAGATACGGAGCAAATGTTCGCCGAATACGATACGGCGCTCCGCACTTTCCATCCTGTATTATCTGGAATATATCCATGAAAAAGAACAGGAATTGATAGATATATATCAAATGCCTTATGTCGAACAGACAGAACACTTTGTAAAGTTTTTATACTGGCTGAAAGCTGGGAAACATACGCAAGATGAAAATCACAGATCTCCGAACAATGGAACCTGCAACGCATACTTAAAAGATGTGTTCAGGTTCTATCTTTTTATAGAAGAAGAGTACCAGAGTTCGGGGAACTGAAAGCACTGTCCTATAATTATTTTATGGCAGTCGATGCGGTAGGTGTAAAGAAAAGCATACGGTCAAGGAGCTTCAAAGGCTATTTAAAAGAGGAAGAGCATAAGGCAAGGGCAGCAAAGAAAGATGAAATTGTAGAAATCCTGAAAGCGTGTACCAATATAAGAGATCGGCTTCTCATGCTGCTTCTGGCAGAGACAGGCTACCGGATCGGTGAGATTTTGGGAATTGATTATAGTAAGGACATTGATTATCGGAACCACATAATCCGGGTATATTTCCGTGAGGACAATGAAAATGGAGCGAGAGCCAAGAATGCAGAATACCGAAGTGCGAAGATCAGCAAAGATACCTTCGATTTTTTAAATCTGTATATTGCAGAGTACCGAAAACTCCTTCAGCACCAAACAAGCCTGTTTGTGAATATTTCTGGGGATAACATCGGAAAACCAATGAACGTGGAAGCAGTATACTCCATGCTGAAAAGAATGGAAAAGAAAACCGGGATTAAGATCACGCCTCATATGCTCCGGCATTACTTTGGAAATGAGCGGAGAAAAGCAGGATGGTCGCTGGAACTGATACAGCTGGCTTATGGACACCGCCACATCCAGACAACCATCAACTATCTGGACATTGTGGATGATGAACTGCTTGATGCCAGCCAGGAATTCTATGAGAAACATTCCTCCCTGTATGGGATTGAGAAATTGCTATAGGAGGTGGTTTTATGCCTGCGTTTTTACAATCTTTTATAGAAGCAGAAGAGGAACGGAGCAGGCGGATTGAGCAGCTACGAAAGGAAGTCCGTGAGTATGCAGAAGAGGAAGCAGGAAGTTCTATTACAGAACAGATTCTGTTGTTTCTGGCAGATGAGATGGTAGAACATCTCTCGGAAATAGATTATGAACTGCGAAAGAAATTTGAATCATACATAACACCGTTGATAAAGCAAAAATACCTTTACCGATACACCGTAACATTCGACCGGATACGACAGTCGTACATCCGGGTGCGAATGAAAACTCCGGCAGGACAGAGGGAATGTGAATGGAAATATAAAAATGAAATCCTGTTTGTCCCATACCATTCGGAGCAGACAATAGTAAAGAGCGTAGAGACGGTACGGTGTCGGAGCAATATGGTCTGGAACTTTAAAGCGGAAGCCAGTGAAAAAATGAAACGCCAGATTTTTACGGTACTGGAATATATTCTGGAACATTATGAGGTTTCACGGCTGAGGGAATATAAACTGACCGGGCTACAGTTTTTTTATGAATTTTGTATCCGGGAGCAGATCACAGATATCCATCTGATGGAGCTGAAACAGGAAACATTATTTCAGAGCTACCTGAGCAGAAAGTCGAAAAGGAACAACGGCGAAAACGGCTGAGGACAATTGTGGAGACTGCCCGTAAAGTGATTTTTGTACAGGCAGATGAAATCCGATGGGATGCGGCTGTCTGGTACTTAGATCGGTTTCATATTGCAAAAGAACGACGGAATCAAAGTGACAGTATAGAAAGAATATCGTTTCAGGAAGTTTTGTATCCCAAGAACCGATGGCTGCTTCAGGAATACATGAAGTATGAAATAGGAATCGGGGAACTGGCACTCAGCACCGTTTATGAAAGATTCCGAACAATCAGAAACTTTTTGCAGGAAATCGATGAACATCAGATAGATGTGACAGAGTGCGATGCCGGTCTGATAGACACTTATTTAAAAAATCTGCAGAACGGATCAATGGGAGCAAAGACATTTAATACAAATGTTACCGCAATTCAGTTTTTTATGAAATTTCTGGAAGTAAAAGAATATATAAAAAAGTTCCGTTTTATGCATCCTATTACTGGGAAAAAGAGATTCCAGTGCATCACAACAGAAGCGTGGAAGAGGACGTGTATATGGAAATCATACAGAATCTTTCACAGTTTCCAGAACATCTGAGAATGATGTTTTTACATCTCTGGTGTGTGGGCTTGCGGGTTAGCGAAGTCTGTAGCTTGAAAGGGGATGCTTATGATATCCAGAATGGTGACTGCTGGATAAAGGTCTACCAGGTAAAAATGAAAAATTATAAAAGAGTTCCGATCCCGATAACATTATATCGATTGATGCAGGTGTATTTGAAAAAACACCAGAGGGGAAAAGAAGCATACATTTTTCAGAATCGGAAAGGTGGAGCATTTTCCAAAAGTACCTTCATGGATCAGATGAAAAAGTATTGCATCCAAATAGGTATACAGAAGGGGGAGTATATTTTTAAATCCCATGATTACAGACATACCGTAGCAACCAATTTTTATGAGCATGGCGTGTCGATCCAAAGCATCCGAGACTATCTGGGACACACATTTGAGGAAATGACCATGCAGTATATAGACTATATGCCAAGAAAGATTGCAAAACAAAATGACACATATTTTGAGAAAGAGGGAAATAGCCTGCTTGCCTGTATGCAGAAAGGAGAGCAAAATGAATGAGAGACTGGAATACCAGCAACTGGAATGCTATAAGCTGGCCAATGATATGCAAAAGGAAAAGCTGAACCGGGAACCGTATTTTGACCTTGGAAAACTACCGAGAAAACAGCTTCAGACAGAATTTGCCGAGTACATATATTACCGGGGAACACAGGTATCCATTTTGACCATAAAGGCAGAAAGACAACATTTTAACAGCTTATGTGAATTTTTTCAGAAGTCATCCCATCAGGAAAACAGCCTGCTTGACAGAGAAAAAGACTTCTGGATAAAGCAGTTGAAAATGTGGATGATACAAAACGGTAGGGCTTTGACGAAGCATAAAGTGACGAACATTCAGACTGAATCGGTGGAAAAAGCTGCCTGATCCGGTATTTTGAAAGCCTTCTGGAATTTACACTGGACCGATCAGAAACCAATGAGCTGGCAAAGGATATCTGGCATCTGGAAAGGCTTCCGCTTATCCTGCGGACAAATTCGATTGTCAACCATAAGACACTAAATTTCAGAGGAATCCGGCAACCAGATATTCGGGAAGAAGTAAAAAAAGCAATTTACCATCATCTGAAAACCGAAGCCCTTGGCAGTATAAAACGTGAACTGTCCGCAATGAATAAATTTTCAAAGTATTTGGATGAAAAGCATTCCAGGATCAGCACCTGCGAAGAGATTGACCGGGAGATCATAGAACAATTTTTAATCAACATCAAGGTAGAATCAAACGGAGGGAATGGCATCCGGGATGACCTGCTAAAGCTTCGAAATGTGCTGGAAACAATCGGAAAAATTTATGATTTTCCACATCTTACAAAACTGTTTTTAAAATCTGATTTTCCGCCAGAACGGAAAGCAGAATTCAAATCTTATTCGGACAGTGAGCTGAAAAGACTGAATGCCCAGATTGTAAAAATGGAAGAGCAGATAGCAAGGGCAATGATCATCCACCAGATGCTTGGAACCAGAATTTCCGACACGCTGACCTTGCGGAAAGACTGCTTTATAAACATGACCGTCAGGATATGATTATCATATACCAGCCGAAAACAAGAAGATATGAAAAACCGATCAGCCGGGAGCTGGCACAGCTGATTGGAAAGGCAGTCAGTTATGCAAATGAGCATTATCCTGAAAGCATTTATATCTTTGCGGACGAGAACAAACCGGAGAGACCAATCAGTTACCAAACCTTGCAGGATAAAGTGCTTCGAATGATCTATGAAAAAGATATCCGGGATGACAGCGGAAACTTATTCGGATTTGGAACGCATATGTTCCGGCACTGCTATGGGGTAAAATTAACGGAACTCCATGTGGATGACTGGACCATAGCGAAGCTCCTGGGACATAAGGGAGTACGAAGTGTCCAATATTACCGAAAAATGAGCAATCAGCGGATGGCAGATGAAACAAGAGAAGTTAGAAATTTTATGTCACAGATTATACTGGCAAGTCTGGACGGATGGGGAGAAGAATATGAGCAAATACGACAAGATGCTGGAATTGAATAAAAGAAAGAGCGAAGAAAAAGTGGAACGGGCAGTCCTGACAATACGGACAATGGTGTTGGAGAGAGAAAAGGTGTCCGTACCAGCACTGATGCAAAAGACTGGTTTATCTAGAGGATTCTTTTACAAGAATCCGATTGTAAGAGGTGAGATTGATGCAGCAATGGAACAGCAGGCTGGTATGGTGGATCCAAGGAGAAACATTATCAGTCAGGCGATGGAAGCGGAAATGAATCTGCTCCGGCAACAGCTACAGAAACTGAAAAGCGAAAATGAGAATCTAATAAAGGAAAACCAGAAGTTAAAAAAAGCACTATCCAAGAAAGAGTTGAATCTTATCAAACAGATTTAAGCTATATCATAATGCAAAGTAGGTCTGCCAGAATACAGCAGATCTGTTTTGCATTGTGATATAGAAACAGATTATGCTTAAAAGGCATTAAGCAACCCATAATAATGGGTATTGGACATAGAAAGCAATATGGGAGTATGATGATACCGATAAGAAATAGAGTGTACCTGAAATGCAAACTGTCACAGAAAAATTATGAACTTTATGTAAAAAGTTGCAAAATCTATTGACCTAGAGCTTACTTCAGGTTGTACCATAAAATAAAAAGAGCAAGGAGGAATTTTTTATGGATATCGAACAGATGAAAAAAAGACTTAGGTGGAGGTAACGTATTTCCAATCGGTGAAGAAAACGTAGCATTCGCAAAGTATTTTACAGGTGAATGCTATTTGAATATGCTTACAACAGAGAGAGTACCAGTTGGTCTGGTTACTTTCGCTCCGGGAACAATCAATGCATACCACATCCATCATAAAGGTGGACAGATCCTTCTGGTTACTGGTGGAAGAGGATGGTATCAGGAAGAAGGAAAACCGGCTCGTGAACTGAAAGCTGGAGATGTGGTAAACATTCCACCGGAAGTAAAACACTGGCATGGAGCAGCGAAAGACAGCTGGTTCCAGCATCTGGCAGTTGAGGTTCCGGCAGAAGGAGCTTCCAATGAGTGGCTGGAGTTCTTACCAGAAGAAGAGTACAACAAATTACCATAAATAAAAAGACGGAGGTTTGATGTCATGGCAAAGATTACACAGACAGCAGGAAGAAATGCTCTGGGAACATTTGCACCGGAGTTTGCACATTTCAACGATGATGTTCTGTTCGGAGAGAACTGGAACAATGAAGATATTGATTTAAAGACAAGAAGCATTATCACAGTCGTAGCACTGATGGCACAGGGAATTACAGATTCTTCTTTAAAATTCCATTTACAGAATGCAAAGGATCATGGGGTAACACAAAAAGAAATCGCAGCGATTATTACTCACGTAGCATTCTATGCAGGATGGCCAAAGGGCTGGGCAGTATTCAACCTTGCAAAAGAGGTTTGGAACGAGGAAGAAACAGAAAAATAACCTGGCAGAAACTGCTCGTCAGGACAGATTCGCACAAAGCACAGATGTGTATGCCGTTAAAGCCAGCAACTACAAGGGATTGCGGAGAGGTAGTCCAGTTTAATGCAGAAATAACTGGCATATCCATCATGCAAAAAGTGGAGGCGGACAGATTCTGGTATGCGTTGCCGGAAGAGGATATTATCAGGTAGAAGGTAAAGAAGCTGTAGAAATGAAGCCAGGCGACTGCATCAATATTCCGGCAGAAGTGAAACACTGGCATGGCGCAGCACCGGATGAATGGTTTTCACATCTGGCAATAGAAGTTCCGGGCGAAAATAGTTCCAATGAATGGCTTGAACCGGTAAGTGATGAAGAATATAGAAAACTAAAATAGGAAGGTTGAAAAAACTATATTTATAAGACAATTTGAAGGTTGTAAAGTGGTGTAAAGATTAATGATCTTTGTATTGGCACCGAAAATATATTTATTTCTCTGCGGCTTTTCTTCCAGGATGGGAGAGTGCCGCGGAGAATTTTTTGCGAAGAAAGAATTGCTATAGCTTTTGTAATTCCGGGAAAACCTTTATCTAAGAAAAAATACAATATTAACATGAATATCATGAATATAATATTGAAGGCTGTGAATATTCCCAAATACTTCCCTCTCAGATTCCTGTTTTCTTTTGCAATATATTTGAAACTTATCAGGCTTGCCATGGATGCAATCAGAGTGCCGAGACCTCCAATATTGGTTCCGACAATTAAAGCCCGGTAATTATCTGTAAAGCCGGATAAAAGAAGCGCAACAGGAACATTGCTCATAATCTGACTGGCAAGAACAGCAGTAAGTGTTTCCCTTCCTGCCATGATTCTTTCCAGAAAACTGCTGAATTGCGGAATCCTTCCAAGGTTGCCGATAAAAATAAATAATGCGATAAAGGTGGCAAGCAGGGAGTAATCCACCCTGCTTATATTTTCCCTGTTTCTTAGCAGCATATATATAAGAACCAATACAAGAGGAATCTGGTATGGAATGATACGTGCAACAGTGAGCAGGCAGATTGTAAATAAGATCAGGTAAGCGGCCAGGTATTCCATGTTAAGTTCTTTTCTGTCAGAGAATCCCAAAAGAGTTTTATTTTTTTCGGAACCGCATACGTGAGGTGCTTTGGCAGCGGCTACCTGTATCCATATCAGAAGAAGGATAAGTGCTGTGGCGGAATAGGGAAGCATCAGGGTTATTAATTCTGCCGCGGACATCCCTGCTCTGGCATATAGATAAAGGTTCTGCGGATTTCCGATTGGTGTGAGCATGCTTCCGAGATTAGCAGCGATTGTCTGCATGGCTACTATTTTAAGAAGCCAGTAATTGCCCAGTTCCTTTGGCAGTTTATGCACAATGATCAGTGCAAGAGGAACAAAAGTAATCAATGCCACATCATTGGTGATCACCATTGACAGGAAGAAACATAAGAGTACCAACAGCCTGATCACACCCACAGTTCCCGATGTTCCCATCAGCAATTTTTTGGCAAGTATATCAAAAACACCAACAGCCTTCAAACCAGCTACAATTGCCATCAAACAGAAGAGGAGCCCGAGAGTCCTGAAATCGATATAAGTAAAATAAGCCTTATCCGGTCTGACCCAGAACATAGAAAGAAGCGCCAGGATCACTGCAATTGACAAAACGGTTTCTTTCCTGAAAAAAACATATAATTTTTGTAACATAATATTTCCTTTCCGGTCTGATACGACCGCGTATAAGTATATCACAGAAACATCCAGAAAAAAAGAATATCATTTTGTATTGTGGATTGTGTTTGCGATTACCGCCTCATTCCTGTATAACACCACTTTACAACTTTTTCATAAAAAATATCGTACAGGACTTCTGATGTATAATGAAATTCAAAAATGCAGTACAATCATCTCAGATTGTACTGCATTTTTTGAATACAGGTGGCTTTTTCATTTTTTGTTATAACTTAATGTAACTTATCACCAGTAAACATACAACTTAAAGCCACTTTTATCCCATTTAATTTTTAAGCAATTATACTATTCGTATGATTACATTCTGTCGTGGAATGTTCTAGAAATAACATCCATCTGCTGTTCCTTTGTAAGGTCGATGAACTTAACAGCGTAACCAGATACACGGATTGTAAAGTTAGCATATTCTGGCTTTTCTGGGTGTTCCATAGCATCAAGTAACTTATCCTTACCGAATACGTTAACATTGAGGTGATGAGCGCCTGATCAAAGTATCCATCCATAACATTAACAAGGTTGTTAATTCTTTCTTCTTCATTATGTCCTAAAGCGTCTGGGTTCATTGTCTGTGTATTAGAAATACCATCTAATGCCCACTCGTAAGGAAGCTTTGTAAGTGAGTTAAGTGAAGCAAGAAGACCATTCTGCTCTGCACCATAACTTGGGTTAGCACCAGGAGAAAGTGGAGTACCAGCTTACGTCCGTCAGGCATAGCACCTGTGTACTTACCATATACTACGTTAGAAGTAATTGTAAGGATAGATGTTGTTGGCTCTGAATTTCTGTAAGTATGTCTCTTCTTAATCTTCTCAAGGAATGTCTTAAGTAACCATACAGCGATATCATCAGCTCTGTCATCATCGTTACCATACTTAGGGAAGTCGCCTTCGATTTCGTAATCTACAACGATACCTGTCTCATCACGTACTGTCTTAACCTTTGCATACTTAATAGCTGAAAGTGAATCTACAACGTGTGAGAATCCAGCGATACCAGTAGCAAATGTTCTCTTAACATCTGTATCAATAAGAGCCATCTCAGCAGCTTCATAGTAATACTTATCATACATATACTGATAAGGTTAAGTGTATTAAACATAAAGATCAGCTAACCAATCCATCATAGCATCGAACTTATCAACAACTTCATCATAATCAAGATATTCTGAAGTAACTGGCTTGTAAGCAGGACCAACCTGTTCTCTGTTCTTAACATCTACACCACCATTGATAGCGTAAAGTAAGCACTTAGCAAGGTTTGCTCTAGCTCCGAAGAACTGCATTTCCTTACCTGTCTGTGTGGCAGATACACAGCAGCAGATTGAATAATCATCGCCCCATGTTACCTTCATAACATCATCGTTCTCATACTGGATTGAAGATGTATCAACAGAAATCTTAGCAGCATACTTCTTGAAGTTTTCTGGAAGTCTTGAAGAATAAAGTACTGTAAGGTTTGGTTCTGGTGAAGGTCCCATGTTCTCAAGTGTATGAAGGAATCTGTAGTCGTTCTTTGTAACCATTGAACGTCCATCGATACCTGTACCACCAACTTCAAGAGTAGCCCATGTAGGATCTCCTGAGAATAATTCGTTGTATGATGTAATTCTTGCGAACTTAACCATTCTACACTTCATAACGAAATGATCAATAAGCTCCTGAGCTTCCTTCTCTGTAAGAGTACCAGCTTCAAGATCTCTCTGAATATAGATATCAAGGAATGTAGATACACGACCTACAGACATAGCAGCACCATTCTGTGTCTTGATAGCTGCAAGATATCCAAAGTATAACCACTGAACAGCTTCCTTAGCGTTAGTAGCAGGCTTGCTGATATCATAACCATAGCTTTCAGCCATCTTCTTCATACCTGCAAGTGCCTTGTACTGATCAGATATTTCTTCTCTTAAACGGATAACGTCATCTGTCATTGTTCCACAACCACAGTTAGCGTGATCTCTCTTCTTTTCTTCCATAAGGAAGTCGATACCGTAAAGAGCAACTCTTCTGTAGTCACCTACGATACGTCCACGACCATAAGTATCTGGAAGACCTGTGATGATATGGCTGTGACGAGCCTTTCTTATCTCTGGTGTATAAGCATCGAATACACCCTGGTTATGTGTCTTATGATATTCTGTGAAGATCTTATGAAGTTCTGGATCTGGTTCATAACCATAGTTCTTGCATGCTTCTTCTGCCATCTTGATACCACCATAAGGCATAAATGCTCTCTTAAGTGGCTTATCTGTCTGAAGACCAACTACCTTTTCAAGCTCCTTCATAGATTCATCTATATATCCAGGACCATAAGCTGTAAGACCAGCAACAACTTTTGTTTCCATATCAAGTACGCCGCCCTTAGCTCTTTCTTCCTTCTGTAATTCCTGAAGTCTTCCCCAGAGCTTGTTAGTAGCTTCTGTAGGTCCTTCAAGGAAACTTTCATCTCCATCATATGGCTTGTAATTGTTCTGAACGAAATCTCTTACATTGATCTCTTCTTTCCAAAGTCTACCTTTGAAACCATTCCACTGATCAAAATTTACCATTATTGGTTCCTCCTTAATAAAATAACTGTTAATTTGTATAATAGTTTGTATATTGTATACAAAACTCTCAAAAAATATAAAGCGAAATGTTAATTTCTTAACTATCTCTCGCAAGGGTATATTAACATCCCTGTCAATTAATTTCAATACATTTTTTAGTTGTTTTTAGTTTTATACAATAAATGCGTATTAATTTAGAAACAATACCCCTAGTATTTTGGATAGTATTTTAAAGCAACTGTTTTATTGGCTATAAACTCCATAATCTGTTTTTATCTATATAGTCCAATATTGGTTGCTGATACCTGGCCATTCTTAAACAGCAGCATTGTAGGTATTGATGCCACATTATATTTTAATGCAAGACTCATTTGTTTATCTACATCTATCTTACATATCTTTACAGCATCCTGTTCTGCTGCCACCTCTTCAAGCACCGGACCTACCATCTTACATGGTCCGCACCATTCTGCAAAGAAGTCAACAAGCACTGGCTTGTCAGACTTAAGAACCTCCTGTTCAAAGCTTTCTGTTGTTACATATATAATTATTGTTCATGATTTCTC
>ENA-OQIG01000481-OQIG01000481.1-human-gut-metagenome-genome-assembly--contig:-NODE-481-length-22940-cov-3.245211_pt1 | contig 22940 bp, 30 predicted proteins | sample MGYA00242576_ERZ504741 | MGnify/ENA primary metagenome ERZ504741 (study PRJEB26092, sample SAMD00036436) | human gut metagenome | host: Homo sapiens | study: EMG produced TPA metagenomics assembly of... | reverse complement strand
CAGCGGAATGTCAGACATTATCAAATCCGATGTATGTACACAGTATCCCCAACAACAATGATAATCAGGATATTGTCAGCATGGGAACCAACTCGGCTCTATTAGCAAAAACAGTCATTGAGAATTCTTATCAGGTGATGGCTATCCAGTTTATGGGAATGGCACAAGCTATCGACTACCTGAAAATACAGGATCGCCTAAGTTCCAAAAGCAGGCAGGTTTATGAAGAAATACGCAGTTTCTTCCCTGTATTTACCAATGACACACCTAAATATAAAGAGATAGAATGATGATAGACTATCTCAAAAAAGAAGATAAATAAAATGAAATATGCATTAGTAACCGGAGGAAGCCGAGGTATCGGCCGTGCTGTCAGTTGTAAACTGGCGGAAATGGGCTACTTTATACTGATAAATTATCAGAATAATGACGCAGAAGCGGAGAAAACGTTGCAGTTAGTACAGGAAAAAGGAAGTAATGGCGAGTTGATGAAGTTCGATGTGACCGACCCTGCCGCTATCACCCTTGCTTTGGGCAACTGGGCTTCCCAACACCCTGACGAATATATCGAGGTACTGATAAACAATGCAGGTATCCGCAAAGACAACCTGATGCTCTGGATGACAGGAGAAGAATGGAGCAAAGTGCTCGATATCAGCCTGAACGGATTCTTCAACGTGACACAGCCTTTATTGAAGAATATGCTGGTCAAACGTTATGGACGTATCGTAAATATCGTGTCATTGTCGGGCATTCAGGGAATGCCCGGCCAAGCCAATTACTCCGCAGCCAAAGGTGGCGTAATAGCTGCTACCAAAGCACTGGCACAGGAAGTTGCCAAGAAGAAAGTAACAGTCAATGCAGTAGCTCCGGGATTCATCGTACGGATATGACGGAAGGAATTGATGAGAACGAATGGAAGAAACATATTCCCGCGGGACGTTTCGGCACTCCGGAAGAGGTTGCCGACCTGGTCGGTTTCCTGGCATCTCCAGCCTCATCCTACATCACAGGAGAAGTGATTTCCATCAACGGAGGACTATATACTTAAAATAAAAGCATAGAATAGACAAAATAATGAAAAGAGTTGTTATCACGGGAATGGGGATTTACTCTTGCATCGGCAAGAATCTGGATGAAGTAAAAGACTCACTATATAATGGGAAATCGGGAATTGGCATAGACCCGGTACGGAAAGAATTGGGTTACTTTTCTGCATTAACGGGGATATTGGAACGTCCCGACTTGAAGAAGTTGTTGGACCGCCGTAAACGTCTCTGTCTACCGGAGCAGGGAGAATATGCTTATCTCGCTACATTAGAAGCTTTCCGTAATGCCGGTATTAATGAGGATTTTCTCGAAGCCAATGAAGTGGGTATTTTGTATGGCAATGATAGTAGTGCCGCTCCTGTTATTAATGCAGTGGACATCATTCGTGAAAAGAAAAACACTGCACTGGTAGGTTCCGGTTCTATTTTCCAGTCGATGAATTCCACCGTGACAATGAACCTGTCAGTTATTTTCAAACTAAGAGGGGTCAACTTCACCATTGCCGGAGCCTGTGCAAGCGGTTCTCACGCTATTGGTATGGGTTACCTGCTTATAAAATCGGGATTACAGGATTGTATTCTTTGCGGTGGCGCACAAGAAGTCAATCCTTATGCAGTAGGAAGTTTCGACGGACTAAGCGCATTTTCCACCCAGGAAGCAGCCCCCGAGAAAGCCTCGAAACCTTTTGATAAACGACGTGACGGACTGATTCCGAGTGGAGGAGCCGCCAGTCTGGTATTAGAGAGTTATGAATCGGCTGTAAAAAGAGGAGCTCCCATTTTGGCCGAAGTCATCGGTTACGGTTTTTCATCCAATGGAGATCACATCTCCGTGCCTAATGTGGACGGCCCGAAACGTTCTCTTCAAATGGCCATCAAAGATGCAGGGATTGCACTCGAACAGATCAGCTATATCAATGCACACGCCACCTCAACTCCGGTAGGTGACTTGAACGAAGCGAAAGCCATTGCGGAAGTATTTGAAGGGCATCACCCATATGTGACCTCCACAAAGTCCATGACAGGACATGAAATGTGGATGGCCGGTGCCAGTGAAGTGATTTATTCCACCCTCATGATGAACAACGGTTTCATCGCTCCCAATCTCAATTTCGAGGAACCGGACGAGGCCTCTGCACAATTAAATATACCTACCCAACGGGTAAACCTGGAATTTGATACGTTCCTTTCCAACTCATTCGGATTCGGAGGAACCAATTCCACGCTAATCATACGCAAAATCAATCCATAATTTACTAAAGAAAACAGATATATGACAAACGAAGAAATCATCGAGAAAATAAGAACCACTCTGGCAGAAGAGTTTGAAGTAGACATCGACGTCATCCAGCCGGATGCACCGTTAATGGAAACTCTTGAACTGGACAGCCTGGACTTGGTCGATATGGTGGTACTGGTAGAAAAGAACTTTGGTTTCAACGTAACCGGACAAGATTTTGCGGGTATCAAAACCTTCCAGGACTTCTACGATCTCGTTATCACCCGTATGCAGGAAGCCAAGTAAATATGTCGACGTGGAAAGGCAAAACCCGGGAGGAACATTCGGATACTTATTCTTTATTTACCTGATTAAGTATCTGGGCATTACTGCCGCTTATATATTTCTAAGTCTGGTAGTATTGTACTTCGTACCGTTTGCTCCGAAAGCCACTAAAAGCACCTGGTTTTATGCCCGCCACATTCTGAAATACAACCGAATACGCTCTTTGGTTATGTTGCTGCGCAACTATTACCGATTAGGGCAAATCCTGATTGACAAAGTAGCTATTGGCAACGGAAAAGTCGATCAATACCGGTTCGAGTTCGAACGGTATCCGGAGTTTCTGCAATTGCTGAACAGCGAACAGGGAGTGATTATGATTGGCGCCCATGTGGGAAACTGGGAAATAGGCGTTCCTTTCTTCGACGATTACGGAAAGAAAATCAATATCGTGATGTATGATGCCGAACATCGTAGAATCAAAGAGATATTGGAGAGAAATGGTCAGGACAAGGATTTTAAGATTATCCCTGTCAACGAAGATAACCTGACACACGTTTTCCGTATTACCGAGGCGTTAAACAAGAAAGAATATGTATGCTTCCAGGGCGACCGTTATCTGAATAAAGAGAAACTACTGACAGGAACACTCCTGGGACAGAAAGCTCCTTTCCCTGCCGGTCCTTTCCTGCTTGGTTCGCGAATGAAAGTTCCAGTGGTATTCTACTTTGCCATGAGAGAGCCGGGCAGAACCTACCGTTTTCATTTTATAAGGACGGAACCAGTCATACGAACCAAAGAAAAGAAAGCAGAGATCGCTCTGCTCGAACAATATACGGCCGCTTTGGACCAAATACTGAAGCGCTATCCGGAACAATGGTTCAACTATTACTCATTCTGGGAAACCACGAGTGACGGTTCGCCCTCCAAAGGATTGAAATAAAGATATAACAAAATAAAGATGCAACAGAATCAATATGATAAGGAACCGTTGACCGCGGTAGAGGCACAACGCCTGGCACAAGAAATAGCTTTCGGGCCCATCGTGTTTCAGGTATCACGCCTTATGCTCAAATTCGGTATTTTCCAGTTACTAGCCAACGAACGCGCAGGCATGACACAAGAAGAAATCAGCAAGGCTTGTGGCCTGTCTTCTTATGCGACACAAGTATTGCTGGAAGCCTCATTAACCATCGGTACCGTATTGCAGCACGAAAACCGTTACCGCCTTGCCAAAGCCGGATGGTTCCTGCTCAACGACAAGATGGTACGTGTCAATATGGATTTCAACCACGATGTCAACTATCTGGGAATGTTCCATCTTGAAGAGGCTCTCACCAACGGACGTCCCGAAGGGCTGAAAGTATTCGGCGAATGGACACTATCTATGAAGGCTGTCAAGCTTGCCCTCACAGGTACAAAAGAGCTGGTTCGGTTTCGATCATTATTACTCGGATTGCTCGTTTGACGAAGCTTTGGCTATTGTTTTCGCCCGTCATCCCAAGACTTTACTGGATGTGGGAGGTAATACCGGTCGATGGGCGACCAAATGCGTAAGCTATGACGACGCAGTGGAAGTAACTATTATGGACCTTCCGCAACAATTGGAGATGATGCGTCAACAAACTAAAGACCTACCCGGAGCAATGCGTATTCACGGGTATGGCGCCAATCTGCTCGATCCCGAAGTACCTTTCCCGACAGAGTTCGATGCTATCTGGATGAGCCAGTTCCTTGATTGTTTCTCGGAAGAAGAAGTAACCAGCATACTGACCGTGCAGCCCGTTCTATGAGTGGGGAGAGTCGCCTCTATATCATGGAAACTTTCTGGAACCGGCAAAAGTTTGACACAGCCGCTTATTGCCTGACACAAATCAGTCTTTATTTCACAGCCATGGCAAATGGTAACAGCAAAATGTATCATTCGGATGATATGGAACGGTGCATCAAAGCAGCGGGATTGGAAGTTGAAAAGATAGATGACCATTTAGGAATGGGACACAGCATTGTACAATGCAGATTGAAATGAACAACAGGGAAGTTATCATACAAGGAGAAGGAATACTCAATTTGATTCCACAGCGTCCGCCCATCGTGATGGTGGACAGTTTCTTTGGTATCGAAAAGAATCATTCTTATTCCGGACTGACTGTTACTGCTGATAATATTTCTACGAAACCGGAAAACTGCAAGAGGCAGGAATTATTGAACACATCGCTCAATCAGCAGCAGCACGTATCGGATTTCTTTATACCCGGCAGGGTGAAAAAGTACCGTTAGGTTTATCGGCTCGGTAGACAAACTTAAAATCTACGATTTGCCAAAGAACGGGATGAAACTATTTACGGAGATTACCGTTGTACAGGAGGTATTCGACATTACATTGATTTCTGCACAAGTGAAAGTGGAAGACAAGCTGATAGCTGAATGCAGGATGAAAATATTTATAAAAAAAGAATGAAACGGAAAACGAATCAACAGGTTGCAGCTTTGACTAACCGGACTACCTTCAGAGTGCGGTTCAGCGAAATAGACTCCATGCAGATTGTATGGCATGGTGAGTATGTGCGCTATTTTGAAGATGGAAGAGAAGCTTTTGGCAAACAGTATGGTTTGGATTATATGAGTATTTACCGGGAGGGATACATGGTTCCTATCGTGGATTTAACCTGTCAGTCAAACAATCACTATCTTTTGGTGAAGAAGCGATTGTCGAAACGCGCTATATTGCCTGTGAAGCAGCCAAGATAAAATTTGAATACATTATCTACCGGGCTACCGACCAGAGTATAGTAGCCACCGGAAGCACCATACAAGTGTTCCTGAACCTGAATAAAGAATTGGAGCTTATGAATCCTCCGTTTTATCTGGAATGGAAAAAGAAATGGAATATCCTTTAAATATATACATCACAGCCCATACGCTGATTAGTTCGTTAGGTTTCGGCATCCCGGAAAACCTGGAGGCCATCCATAACTACCGAAGCGGAATCCGTATGCAAGAAGCCGGCCTAATTTCCGATCATCCCCTATTGGCGGGAATGATTGATTCTGTGGAATTGGAAAAACGGGCGAAGCTGATGCAGATTACGGATTATACCCGAATGGAGCAATTATTCATACTGGCTATCCAAGAGGTTATTTCTCAATCGGGAGCCGACTTGCGGGAGCCGGATTGTACCTTGTTATTATCTACCACTAAAGGAAATATAGATTTATTGAGTGAATTACCTGCTGACAGTCCGGTTTTTCTTTGGAAAATGGCGGAACGAATCGGAGATTTCTTTGGAGCGACAAATCAGGTAGAGGTCATCTCCAATGCCTGTATATCAGGAGTCTCGGCACTAATCGTCGCTAAGAGATGGATAGAATCAGGACGTTACAAACGAGTGATTGTGGCAGGTGGGGATATTCTTTCTCATTTCATTACCAGCGGCTTTCTATCGTTTCGATCTGTCAGCGCACACCTTTGCCGACCATACGATATACAACGGGATGGATTAAGTCTGGGCGAAGCCTGTGGAGCTGTTCTTTTAGAAACTCAAGGAAACGCGAATCATATTATTCTCTCCGGAGGAGCAATCAGCAATGACGCCAACCATATATCCGGTCCTTCCCGAACAGGGGACGGTTTAGCTCTAGCCATTAATCAGGCAATGGAAGAAGCCGGAGCACTCCCCGAAGACATTAGCTTTATCAATGCACACGGAACAGCTACGGTTTACAATGATGAAATGGAATCCAAAGCCATACATCTGGCGGGATTAGCTGCAGTTCCGGTGAATAGCCTCAAGCCCTATTTCGGTCATACATTAGGAGCTTCGGGCATTATCGAAACCATACTTTGCATAGAGCAACTAAAAGAAGGAAGATACTACGGAACTTTAGGGTATGAAACACTCGGTGTTCCCATGCCTATCACTGTCTATACCACTCATCAGCCGATGCCGATGAAATGCTGCATCAAAACCGCTTCCGGTTTCGGAGCTGTAATGCCGCACTGGTATTATCCCTCCCCGATGCTCACCTGAAACAGAAAGTAAACTTGCAGGCAACCGACAAAGCGAGTGCTCCGTCAGTTTGCAAAGCAGTGGTGGAATCGGGCAACATGGTCACAATCAGCCAGGAGCAGTAGAAAGTAAAGGAACAACTGTATTCAGCTCTTCGGAAACTGACTTTGCACCGTTCATCCGGGAAGCATACAAGCATCTGGGAGAAAACAATATGAAGTTCTATAAGATGGACAACCTCTGTAAGCTGGGATATGTAGCTGCCGAATATTTACTGAAAAATACACACCACCGTCCGGAAGAGATTGGAATCATTCTTGCCAATGCTTCTTCCTCTCTGGATACGGACTGCAAACATCAGGCAATCATCAGTAAAGAAGGGGACAAAGCAGCCAGTCCTGCCGTGTTTGTCTACACTCTCCCCAATGTAGTATTGGGAGAAATCTGTATCCGGCACAAGATTCAGGGAGAGAATACATTCTTTGTCCGTCGGCAATCCGATGCTGCCTCATTAGAGGATTATGCAAGGATTGTGATGGCAAAAGGTAAGTTACGCACCTGTATCATAGGCTGGTGCGAACTACTGGACGGACATTATCAAGCAGAATTTAAACAACTTAATAATATATCAACGATTTATGGATAATTTAGATCAAACCAAAAGAGAACTGATGGACGAAGTGAAAGGGAAACTAATCGAAGAGTTGAACCTTGAAGAAATCACTCCGGAAGATATTGACAATGAAGCCCCTCTGTTTGGCGACGAAGGTCTTGGCCTTGACTCCATTGACGCACTCGAAATCATCCTGATTCTGGAACGCGAATACGGTATAAAGATAGAGAACCCCAGTGAAGGAAAACAAATCTTCTACTCGGTACGTACACTGGCAGACTACATCATGCTAATCGCAAAGCTTAACCGATGAAGATATACGTCACCGGATTGGGAGTTGTTTCGGGCATCGGTATCGGAGTTTCCGAAAATATAGAAGCGTTGAGACAAAGAAAGCATGGCATCGGAAAAGTAACTCTTTTTCCGACTGCTCTCGATGTGCCCGTATCCGAAGTGAAACGTAGCAATGAGGAACTAAAGCAACTGATCTCTTTACCTCCGCAACGCACTGTATCACGTACGGCCTTGTTGGGAATGATAGCAGCCAAAGAAGCAATGAAAGATGCGGGACTCACACCACCATTACGTATCGGTTTTATTTCCGCCACTTCCGTTGGCGGCATGGATTTGAGCGAGCACTTCTATGAATCTTTCAAGAAAAACCCGGGACAGGGACGGTTACGGGAAGTAATTTCACACGACTGCGGAGCCAGTACAGAATTGATTGCTTCGTATTTGGGTATCAATGATTTTATAACCACCATCAGTACAGCCTGCTCGTCAGCAGCCAATGCCATCATGCTGGGAGCAAGAATGATTAAACACGGGCTACTGGATGCTGCTATCGTGGGAGGTACGGATGCACTTTGCCGGTTTACGCTCAATGGATTCAACTCCCTGATGATTTTGGACAAAACACATTGCCGTCCCTTTGACCGCTCACGTACCGGATTAAATCTGGGAGAAGGTGCCGGTTACTTAGTGCTTCAATCGGAAAGTTCACTCCAAAGAACTCCTTATTGCGAACTTAGCGGTTACGCCAATACGAATGAGGCTTATCATCAAACAGGAAGTTCTCCTGAAGGGGACGGTGCCTTTCTGTCAATGAGTAAAGCTATCGCTTCCAGTGGTATTTCCCTTGAAGAAATCGATTATATCAATGTACATGGAACAGGTACTCCCGGCAATGATGCGTCAGAAGGCATGGCGCTCCGAAGAATCTTTGGAGAACACGTTCCGCCATTTAGTTCGGTAAAAGCTTTTATCGGACATACCTTAGGAGCTTCCGAAGGAATTGAAGCTGTTTACTCCGTTCTTTCAATAGATAAAGGCTGATTTATCCCAACCTGAACTTTACGGATGCGATGCCGGAAACAGGACTGATACCGGAAACCTCTTTTCAAGAAGGAATCCCCATCCGACATGTGTTATCCAACTCTTTCGGTTTCGGAGGAAACGATTCATCGCTCCTCTTTTCCGCAACGAATTTTCCAGCATAAACGCACCTTTAAGTATTTAAGCCTATGCAGCCAGTTATATTCAACGCATCGCTTCCATTCATCCACCAAAGGATCATTCACCAGGAAATAATCGCCCTTATCTTCAGGCTTGCGAACCCGATTATAAGGATATTATCACCAATGCGACCTTGCGCAGACGCATGAGCGTATCGTAAAAATGGGGGTGGCTTGCGGATTGGAATGTATGGGTGAACTATCTCCTGAAAGAATACAAGGAATCATCACAGCAACAGGATTGGGCTGCTTGACAGATACGGAAAAATTCCTGAACAACCTATTGGATAATGAAGAGCGGATGCTGAATCCTACTCCTTTTATCCAGTCGACATTCAATACAATCGGTGCACAAATAGCTCTGATTCATCAAATACATGCCTACAACATGACTTATGTCCACCGTGGTCTTAGTTTTGAAAGTGCTTTATTGGACGCTATGATGAAAATAGGAGAAGGAAGCGAGAATATACTTGTGGGAGCCATCGATGAAATGACAGAAACCAGTTACACGATTCAGCAACGGCTGGGAGTGCTGAAAGGGATAGCAGCAGGAGAAGGTGCTCAATTCTTCCTGTTAAGTCGGGAAGCCGGAGAGCATCCGTTGGCTGAAATACAGGGAATCGAAACTTTCATAGGGAAACAGACTACAGAAGAAATCAGCTCCCGAATCATCCGTTTTTTGCAACGAAATGGTTTAGAATGTCAGGATATTCAGTGGTTGGTTACCGGGAAAAACAAGAAGCCACACAATCAAGATGACTCTCACGAGCAAACTGTTGACAATGGCAACTCTATTTATGAAGAGCTTGAAACAAACCTTTTCCCGGAAAGTGTTCATCTTAGTTTTAAGAATGAATGTGGTGAATATCCTACCGCAACATCGTATGCGGTATGGAAAGCAGTGAACGAATCGGCCAACTGCACTACCTCGACCCATATATTGATTTATAATCATCACCACTCCATCAATCATTCATTGATTCTAATCCGGAAAAGCGTATGATAATCGTTTGCCTCCTTCTTTGCTTGCTCTTGCTCCTGTCTTTTCTCGTTTATGCCTCTTATAGCATTCAATCGGGAATTTACCTCCGGTCATTTTGCAAAAAGCATACTGCGGAAAAGATTGTCGCCCTGACTTTTGATGACGGCCCCGACTCCCTACAGACTCCCAAAGTTCTGCAGGTACTAAAAGAATATCAGGTAACCGCCTGTTTCTTCTGTATCGGTCATAAGGTAAAAGGGAATGAAGCAATCTTGCAAAAAATGGTGGCAGAAGGTCATCTGATTGGAAATCATTCGCATACCCATTCCGGTTTATTCCCGCTATACGGGCTCTCCAAGATGAAAAAAGACTTGCAAACTTGTCAGTGTGAACTAGAACGAGTAACTTCGCAGCCGGTTAGTTTGTTTCGTCCGCCGTTCGGTGTCACTAATCCAACGATTGCGAAAGCCGTTCGACAGTTAGGATATACCCCTATAGGATGGAGCATCCGTACACTGGATACACAACAAGCACCGGATAAAGTCCTTGCCAGGATTCGGAAACATCTTGAACCGGGAGCCATTATTCTGTTGCACGACCGGATGCCTGACAGCGACCAGCTAGTGAAACAAATCTTGGATTTGCTGAAAGAACAAGGATATACCGTTGTCCGTCCGGACAAACTATTGGCATAAAATAAAAAAAGGTATGAGAACTTTATTAATATATTTATCGCTTTTCTTCTTGTCAATAGCCTCTATCCATGCCCAGAGCATGAAAAAGATGGCGCAAAAGACAGAGTTTGAAAGCCGCCTGGCAAAGGAGGCGCAAACCGTAGAGTCCATCGAAAGCGATTTCACCCAAGTGAAATATCTCGATGTATTCGATGAGAAGGTTACTTCCAAAGGGAAGTTCTACTACCAGAAGACCCATAAAATCTGCATGGAATATTTCCGCCCGATGGATTATCTCATCGTGATAAACGGCAGTAAGCTCAAAATCGTTTCGGATGGCAAGAAAAGTATCATGAATCTTAGTTCGAACAAAATGATGGCACAGATGCAGGATATGCTGACCGCGTGTATGATAGGCGACCTGTCTAAAATGTCGTCCAACTACCTGCTGGAGTATTTTGAAGACGCACGATACTATCTGGTTAAAATAAAACCGACCAACAAAGCGGTACAAGCCTATATTGCCGGTATAGAAATCTATCTGGACAAGAAAGATATGTCGGTACACAAACTCCGTCTGTCCGAAACAGCCACAAACTATACAGAATACGAATTCTATAATAAAAAGTTCAACTCCCTGAAGAATGAGACGAAGTTTGCGATTCGTTAGTCTGATGGTTCTGCTGTTCTTATGGATACAGATCCAGACTTCCTGCTCTCCACGGATGAGCGGGGAAGGAAGTACTGTGCTCCCCGCTATCGAACTAACACAAGGAGAAAGCTCGCAAAAATACAATATCCAACTGGATTTCATGAAACATCACATGAGCGGTATGCTAATAGTACGCCGTATGCCTGATAACGAAATCCGGATCGTAGCGTCTACCTACTTCGGACTAAGCCTTTTCGATTTTTCTCTTCGCAACGATCAGTTACTGTCAACAGTTGCATTGAACCCATGAAAAAGGAAAAGGTGCTGAAACTTCTGGAGATGGATTTCAGACGTCTGTTCTTAAGTGGGAAAGATATTCGTGTGAAAACGACTAAAGACAGTGCTACTGAAAAAAGAACCAGTGGAAAAGGCTTTGGAAAGTCAGTGGTCTACATCACTGGCAATACTCCGGGCGATCCCGCACAAATAAAAATCAAACATCCGTGGATTCGGTTAACGATCCGTCTGGACAAACTATCTAAAGAGATTTAATATATGCTACTTGATAACTTCTATACCATCCTTTCCTCCGAATCATCGGACTCAACGATCTGGACTATCCAAGTAAAGTTGAATCCCGGGCATCCTGTTTATCAGGGACATTTCCCCGGACATCCGGTAGTTCCGGGAGTTTGCCTGTTACAACTTATCAAGGAATGTGTAGAAGACATTCGCCAGCAAAAATTGCAAGTAACACAAGTGTCTTCCTGCAAGTTTCTTTCGGCTATCAATCCTATAGAAACACCGCACATTTCGGTGGCACTGACTTTTAAAGAGACAGAAGAAAGTACACTTCAGCTGCAAGCGGAAGGGACTGTAAAGAAGGATGCTGTAAAAAAGAGTACAGTGAAAGAGAGCACTGTAGAAGAAAATACCGTAAAGAACGAATGTTTCATCAAACTAAAAGCTGCACTTACCCCGACAGTATGAAGGAACAAATAAGTACAGCCTATTGGCACGAGAAGTTGAAACAATTAGGGATCATCGTTATCATCCCAAGTTACAACAATGGAAAGACACTGGCGGACGTCATAGAAAGTGTACGTTTCTACGCCCCCGATATCCTTGTTGTCAACGACGGTTCTACAGATGAAACTGCCGAAATACTTAGCCGGGAATCTAACTTACATACCATCACCCACCCTGTCAATCAAGGAAAAGGAGTAGCTTTGAGACATGGACTATCCTTGCCAAAAAGCAAGGATTCCGGTATGCTATCACCATTGATTCTGACGGACAGCATTTCGCTTCGGATATCCCTGCATTGATCGAAGCCATAGAAAAAGAACCGGACACATTATTGGTAGGTGCCCGTAACCTCGCCTCGGACAATATGCCGGGAAAGAATACATTTGCCAATAAGTTTTCCAACTTCTGGTTTACCCTCGAAACAGGTATCAAACTGCAAGATACTCAATCCGGCTACCGCCTGTACCCCATCCAACGAATGAATGTGGACAAGTGGTATTACACCGCCAAATACGAATTTGAGCTGGAAGCACTTGTCTTTGCAGCCTGGGGAGGCATTACCGTTAAAAACATTCCGGTACATGTTTATTATCCGCCACAGGAAGAACGGGTTTCTCATTTCCGACCGTTTCGCGATTTCACCCGTATCAGTATCCTGAACACAGTACTGGTGCTCGTCACTTTCCTTTGGATCATCCCCCGAAACTTCTTCCGTAAACTGACTTGGAAGAACTGCAAGCAGTTTTTCTCGGATCATGTCACCCACTCCCCCGAATCTAATCTGCGGATCACGGCTGCCATCACACTCGGCGTATTCATGGGTATCGTTCCGGTATGGGGATATCAAATGCTAATCACGTTATTTCTGGCACATTTGTTTAGACTGAATAAAGTCATAGCTATTGTAGCAGCCAATATCAGTATCCCTCCGATGATTCCATTTTTGCTGTACGGCAGTTACGTAACCGGCTGTAAAGTGCTGGGAGATCCTGTCAATCTGCATTTAAACGAACTTCTTTTGAAAATGTAAAATCAGTCATAGAGCAATATTTAATAGGAAGTGTTATCTTTGCAGTCGGTTGCAGCATACTGGCAGGAACCATCGCGTTCATTCTGCTCACGGCGTGTAAGGAAAAAAAGATATGACCCAGTTTTTTATCGGACTATATGATTATTTCGAGAGGCACAAGATTCTGTTCTATTTGTCACTCATCAGTTGTGTCCTGTTAATGGGATTCTTTGCCCTGCAAGTAAGGTTCGAAGAGAACATCACACAATTTTTCCCCGACACTAAAGATTCCCAGAACACAATCAAAGTATTCGACAATCTCAAGATTAAGGATAAGATTATCATTATGTTATCCTCGGCAGATACCTGCCACCGCGTAGAACCCGACTCCCTGATAGAAGCAGCCGGACAACTGCAACAAACCCTGACTGAAAAAGCCGGAGGAAAACTGATTAAAGGAATTCTCGCACAGGTAGACCAAAGCCTCATCCAAGGAGCCACAGACTTCGTTTATGAACATCTTCCGCTTTTCCTGACAGATACGGACTATCAACGCTTCGATTCCTTACTGACGGATAAAGGGATACAGGCTGTCATGCAAAAGAATTATACCAATCTCCTCTCTCCTGCCGGAATTGCATTAAGAAGCTATATTCTCCGGGACCCGCTCGGACTGGGAAGCGAAACCCTGAAACATTTGCAAGATTTCCAGTTGGAAGCCAACTACGAGATTTATGACGAACATATCTTCTCCAAAGACGGTTCCACCTTACTTATGTTCATTACCCCGGTATTCAGTACAGGCAGCACCGGAAAGAACGACGAACTGATAAAGATACTCGAAGAAGAGCTCAAGCACGTACAGGGAGAATCTCCTACCATTCGAGCTGAATACTTCGGCGGTCCCTCCGTGGGAGTCTACAACGCCCGTCAGATTAAGAAAGATACCATCCTGACCTCCTCTCTGGCACTGCTTATCATCATTGTATTCATCTCACTCGTTTTTAAACGAAAGAGATCGATACCGTTGATTATACTCCAGTACTGTTCGGAGGATTATTTGCCCTGTTTCTCATTTTCTTTATCAAAGGAAGTATCTCCGCCATTGCAGTGGGAGCTGGTTCGGCAGTGATGGGTATTGCACTAAGCTATTCCATTCACATGCTGGCACACCAGAACCATGTTTCCACCGTTCAACAACTTATTAAAGAGATAGCCTATCGCTTACGGTAGGTAGTTTCACCACTATCGGCGCATTTCTGGGATTGATATTCACCAGTTCCGATCTGTTACGCGACTTCGGATTGTTTGCCTCTCTGGCATTGGTGGGCACCACCCTCTTCTGTCTCATTTACCTGCCTCATTTTCTGAAAGGACAGGCAGACGTCAAACAGGGACGCATACTACGCATCATCGAGAAAATAAATGCTTATTCTTACGAAAAGAATAAATGGCTGGTAGGCGGCATCCTCCTCATTACAGTGATCTGTTTGTTTACTTCGCAAAAGGTAGGCTTCAACAACGATATGATGAGTCTCAACTATGAGCCCCGCCATCTCCAACAATCGGAAGAAAAATTACTGCAACTCTTCGACAACGACGAAAAGACCGTGCTTTTTGTCAGTGTGGGCAAAGACATGAATCAGGCTACCGAAATTTATGCAACGACCAATCAGAAGTTATCGGCACTGAAAGAGCAGGGACTCATCAAAGAGTATGCCTCCGCCTCACAGTTTCTGATCTCTCCGCAAGAGCAGCAAAAACGCCTGAAGAAATGGAAAGATTACTGGACGGATGAAAAACAGCAACAAGTCCGTGAACAGTTGGAAACAGTTGCCGCCGAATATCGTTTCCGCCCGGGAAGCTTCGAACCTTTTTATCAATGGATGAACCAGCCTTTCGGTGAATATCATTACACCGCGCAAGAAGACGATTTATCCGGCAAGCTATTGAATGAATGGCAAACCTCTGCCGATTCCATCACCATGCTTATCAGCCAGATACGGATCAGCGAACCGAATAAGGAAGCTGTGTACCAGAACTTTAATAAAGACCCGAATGTAGTCATCTTCGACCGTTCCTATTTTGCCAACAAATGGGTATCGGCCATCAATGACGACTTTTACCTGATTCTGTACATCTCTTCTTTCCTCATATTCTTTGCACTATGGTTCTCCTACGGACGTATCGAACTTACCCTGATGAGCTTTCTCCCAATGCTAATCAGCTGGGTAATCATCTTGGGATTGATGGGAATTCTGGGGATTGAGTTCAATATTATCAACATCATCCTGTCCACCTTTATCTTTGGCATTGGAGATGACTTCAGTATCTTCATTATGGACGGGCTACAAAACAAATACCGTACAGGTCAGAAGGTGTTGAATTCCCATAAAACAGCCATCTTCTTCTCCGCCTTCACCACAGTGGTCGGTATGGGAGCACTTGTGTTTGCCAAACACCCGGCTTTGCAATCCATTTCCCTGATTTCCATTCTGGGTATGATAGCAGTGGTACTGGTGGCTTATACCATTCAGCCACTCATTTTCCGGTTCTTCATCGCAGGCCCCGCTTCCAAAGGATTACCGCCTTATACGCTTATCGGATTGATACGTACCGTGTTGCTCTTTCTGCTTTTCTTTATCGGCTGCATCGTCCTCCGTATATTGATTATCCTGCTTTATCCGGTGCCTGTGCGCAAAAGCAGCAAGCAGCGTTTGGTGTGCCACCTGATACAAATCACCTGCAAAGGAATTTTGCTACTGGCCACCGCCGTCAAAAAAGAACATATCAACAAAGCCAACGAACGCTTCCGGCATCCGGCAATTATCATTGCCAACCACCAGTCGTTCATCGACATTCTGGTATTGCTGTCTCTTTCATCTAAAATCCTGATGGTGACCAACCATTGGGTATGGCACTCTCCTTTCTTCGGAGCCATCATTCGTTATGTCGACTTCTATTATATAGGCGAAGGATACGAGCAATACATGGAACGAATGCGGAAAAAAGTGAAGGAGGGCTACTCCATCGCCATTTTCCCGGAAGGCACACGTACCTATAACGGAAAGATGAAACGTTTCCACAAAGGAGCATTCTATCTGGCAGAAGCATTGAAACTGGATATTCTGCCGATCCTGCTTTACGGTAATAACAAAATCATTGCCAAAGCACAGCCTTTCAATATCCGGAAAGGAATCATCTATACAGAAATACTTCCCCGTATACCACTAGACGATCTGTCTTTCGGAAGTACTTATCAGGAGCGTACCAAACGCATATCCGCTTACATGAAAGAGGTTTATGCCCGTATCTGCCGTGAACAGAACACGACGGACAATCCGGCGTTCTACGAAGCTCTTATCCAGAACTATATCTATAAAGGTCCCGTCGTAGAATGGTATATCCGTATTAAAGTAAAGATGGAAAAGAATTATCGGCTATTCAACCGGTTGATTCCCGTCCAAGGGCAAATCACAGACATCGGTTGCGGCTTCGGCCCGTTATGCTATATGCTGTCTCTGCTTTCCGAGGACCGGGAAATCCTGGGTATTGATTACGATGAAGACAAGATAGCGCTGGCGCAGCACGGATGGTTACGCAACGAGCATCTCCAGTTCAAGCATGGCAATGCATTGGAATATCCCCTGCCGGAAAGTGATGTCTTTATCCTGAACGACATGCTTCACTATATGAGCTACGAACATCAACAAACCCTATTGTTGAAATGTGCCGGTCGCTTACGTTCACAAGGAATGATTATCATACGCGACGGAAATTCAGCCAACGCTTCCAAGCACCGGTTAACCCGGTTCACGGAATTACTATCCACCCGTATTTCAACTTCAACCGGACGACCGGAGAGCTGTATTTCACCACTGAAACCCAATTACGGGAAATAGCAGTCGCCTGTGGAATGGCTGTCGAAATCATTCCTAATGACAAATATACATCAAACACCATTTACATATTTAGAAAACCGAACTAGTATGAGCAAATATGACATCATCATTATCGGCAGCGGCTTGGCGGACTGGAATGCGGAGCGATTCTTAGCAAAGAGGGATTCAACGTATGCGTAGTAGAAAAAAATGCGCAATTCGGCGGATGCTTCCAGACTTACCAACGAAAAGGGCATCTGTTGGATACGGGTATTCATTATGTAGGAAGCCTGGATGAGGGTCAAGTGATGAACCAGTATTTCCGCTATTTCGGTATCATGGACAAGCTGAAAATAAAACGCTTGGACGATGCTGCTTTTGATACGATCTACTATAAAGGAAAAACATACGATTATGCAATGGGATACCCGCAGTTTATTGAAACCATCTGCCGTTCCTTCCCGCATGAGAAAGAAAACTTGAAATGCTATGCCGAACAGCTTCAAGCTGTCGGAAACCTGATTAGCGTAGACCACCTGAAACAAGGCACACTCGCTTTGGAGGGTATGAAATACTTTTGTACCTCTGCCGCCCACCTGATTGCGGATATCACTCCGGACCCGCCTTACGAAATGTACTGGCAGGTTCAGCTTTACTCTACGGAGGTTTGAAAGATGTCTCCACTTTCTACCAGCATGCCATGATTAATCACTCCTATATTGAAGGCGCCTACCGTTTTGTAGACGGAAGTATGCAAGTCAGTCTGGAGCTAATCAATGTAATCCGGGCAAACGGAGGGACCGTGCTCAATAACAGTGAAGCCACCCGCATCATCGTTGAAAACGAAAAGGTACAAGGGGTTATCATCAATGGAGAAGAGCGACTGGAAAGCGACTTCGTCATCTCCAATATGCATCCCCAACGGACATTGGAGATACTGGATAAAAACCGTAGCATCAAGAATGCCTATATTTCCCGCATCCGTTCGTTGGAAAACACCTACGGCATCTTTACGCTCTACCTGATAATGAAGAAAAGAAGCACTCCCTATCAGAACCGCAACCTGTATCTGCATGCGAACAATAAAGTGTGGTATGACAAACTACTCTATCCGGGACGGACCACCAACTGTATGATTTCCATGCAAGCGTCTTCCGAGGACAGTCAATATGCCAGTGTCATTTCCATCCTGACACCGATGTATATAGATGAACTGTCTGCCTGGAAGGACACGACTCCCGAACATCGGGAGAAGACTATCAATCCTTCAAAAAGGAGAAAGCAAAACAGATTCTCCGCTTCATCCGGGGACATGGCATTGATCTTTCAGAAAACATAGAAGAGATGTATGCCACTACTCCATTAAGCTATCGGGACTATACAGGAACAGTGGATGGTTCCGCGTATGGGATCATCAAAGATTATAAATGTCCGCAAATTGGTTTCGTATCTACAAGAAGCCGCTTGGGAAATCTCTTTCTCACCGGTCAAAACCTGAATGTGCATGGTGCATTAGGGGTAACACTAACTGCCATGCTGACTTGTGCGGAGTTTGTAGGACAAGAATATCTGGCTAAAAAAGTAGGAAATGCATAGAATAGTCAAAAAGACACTCCAATACACGGGCTTCCTTTTCCTGTCGCTCATCGTTCTATTGATAGCCGGAATCAGCTATCTCTACTTTTCTGCAGATATGCAAACGCCCAAACATGAGCAAAGCATGACCACAGACAAAGTGATTGATATAGACAGTCTCCACCTCCGGTATTATGGAGATAACTTTCTCCGGCACAGCGACAGCGGCTTATGGGAATTATTTGTGAAAGGGGATGCTTTCCAGAGAGGAGAAGCTATCGGGCAACTGTCTTCCGACCTGCTCCACCATCAAGAGAAAGTGTTCGTGGATCAGATTCGTGAGATTGTTCCTTCAGACAGTTATCTGAAATTCCTCCGGTTCTTCATTGTATTATTCAACCGTAATCTGGGTGATAACGTCCTCGAAGAATACCGCGACGAGATCTACGGAATCTCGCTATCATGTACGCATGAATACGACTTCATCGGCACTCCTTACGAACGCCAGTTGAATTACCATTCGGCACACGACCTGGGACATGCCATGCAAGATTATATGTTAGTGGGATGCAGTTCGTTCGCCACTTGGGGAACACAAAGTGCAGATTCATCCTGCTGATCGGACGTAACTTCGATTTCTATGTAGGAGATGCCTTCGCAGAGAACAAGCAGGTGGCTTTTTATGTACCGGAGCAAGGATACAGGTTTGCTTCCGTCGGATGGCCCGGTATGATAGGAGTGTTATCCCGGCATGAACGAGACAGGTCTTACCGTGACAATTAATGCTGCCAAATCTGCTGTCCCCACAGGTTCCGCCACCCCCATTTCCATCCTGACCAGAGAGATTCTGCAATATGCAGCCACTATTGATGAAGCCTTTGCCATCGCCAAAAAACGGGAAACATTCGTCTCCGAATCCATATTGATAGGTTCTGCCAAAGATGGCAAAGCCGCGATTATCGAGAAATCTCCGGAGAAAACTGTGCTTTTCACCGGAAAAGAAGCCAATCGGCTCATCTGCACCAACCATTACCAATCGGAAGAATTCAGCAAGGACGAACGAAACATGGAAAATATCCGCACTTCCGACAGCCCATACCGTTTTGCACGATTAACGGAACTCATTAATGAGGATCTTCCGATCGATGTCTCCAAAGCCGCCTCTATCCTGCGTGACCACAAAGGTCTGCAAAACACAGACCTGGGACTGGCCAACGAAATGGCCATCAATCAGTTTATTGCCCATCATTCCGTCATCTTCCAACCGGAGAAACGGCTGATGTGGGTATCGACCTCTCCCTGGCAATGTGGGAAATACGTAGCCTATGACCTGAATAAGATATTCAAAGACACGATTGATTGGCAACACGAAATATACAGTTCCGACCTGACCATTCCGGAAGATAAATTCATCGACACACCGGAGTTCCAGCATCTTCTCACGTATAAGAAACTGACTCCGCTTTTATTGAAGAAAATCAGAAAAAAGGAACAGATAGAGGAATCTGTTTTAAAAACATACCAAGCCTCCAATCCTTCCCTATACTATGTATATGAAGTAATAGGAGATTACTACGAGGCCATGCAGCAATCTAAACAGGCCATTGCATACTGGCAACAGGCATTGAAGAAATCCATTCCCAAGTTGCAAGAGAAAGAACGTATCCAACAGAAAATTCAAAAACAATCCAAAGATGGAAAAGAATCCTGAAATTCAGTTCCGCTCACCGGAAGATATCAAAAGCTATCAGGAAGAACAGTTAGCCAAAGTGTTAGCCTACCTGCAAGCACATTCCAAGTTCTATCAACAGATGTTTGCCGAACATCACATTGATATCAATCAAATAAAGACGATTGAAGACTTGCAACAGATCCCCGTCACTACCAAGACGGACCTGCAACTCCATAACGATGATTTCATCTGCGTAGACAAAGAGGAAATTATCGACTATGTGACGACTTCGGGCACATTGGGAGATCCGGTCACTTTCGTTCTCACCTCTGAAGACCTGGACCGTCTTTCTTACAACGAATACTTATCTTTCACCACCACCGGATGCACCAAGCAAGATATTCTTCAATTGATGACTACCATCGACCGCCGTTTCATGGCAGGTTGGCATATTATATGGGAGCCCGCGAACTGGGTATGGGAGTGATCCGTGTAGGCAACGGCATCCCGGAACTGCAATGGGACACAATTCGACGGATACATCCGACTTGTGGAATGGTAGTCCCCTCTTTCCTTATCAACTGATAGAGTTTGCCGAAAAGAATCATATCAACCATAATACCTGTTCCATGCAGAAGTGCATCTGTATCGGAGAAGCATTGCGCAATCAGGAATTCCAGTTGAATACGCTCGGACAGAAAATACACGATAAATGGCCTGCCTTGCAGTTGTATTCCACTTATGCCTCCACCGAAATGCAGTCGTCCTTTACCGAGTGTAATGAATTCCACGGAGGGCATTTGCAACCGGAACTTATCATTGTAGAGTTTCTGGATGATAACAATCGTCCTGTGGAAGAGGGAGAAGCAGGGGAAGTGACGATCACGACGCTCGGAGTCAAAGGTATGCCGTTGCTCCGTTTCAAAACAGGTGATATTTGTTACCACCACACCGATCCCTGTGGTTGCGGGAGAAATACCATCCGCCTAAGCTCCATCCTCGGCCGGAAAGGACAAATGATTAAATACAAAGGAACGACGTTGTATCCGCCTGCATTATTCGACATTCTGGATAATATACCTTCGGTAAAAAACTATATCATTGAAGTTTATACCAATGAATTGGGAACGGATGAGATTCTGATTCGTATCGGAAGCGAGAACCGTAGCGAAGCCTTTGCCAAAGAGATTAAAGATCTGTTCCGTTCGAAAGTCAGAGTGGCGCCAAGCATCAATTTTGAATCGGCAGAGTACATTGCCAAGATACAAATGCCTCCAATGAGTCGAAAAACGATAAAATTCATTGATTTACGATAATTATTTTCTACTTTTGGAAGTTAGTAACCAACTATATCACTTTAACATTAACGTATATGAAAAAACTTATTCTATTCTTATTCTTGAGCACGAGCCTGTTCTGTTTCGGACAAGGCAAGAGTGCATTGAAAGACATTCAGTCTATTAAGTTCTATGGGGTAGACTACTCCCAAGTAAAAATTTTCGGTGCAGATGAATCACCGGCACAATTCAAAGATGCTTTCAGACGTATCAATGAACTGTTCATCACAGAAGCTAAGAAGTATAACGTAGGAAAACAATTGAAAAAAGAAGTGACAGAGATTTCACTGGATGCCGTTAATCAGGTGAACGAAAACATCGACCTGACCGAGCTAATGACTGCTAAAAGAGAATATACTCTTAGTAAAGAGCAAATCAAAGCAGCCATCAACGCATTGCCTATCCAGAAAACACCCGGAGTAGGTATGGTGTTTATCGCACAGTTCCTGGACAAATCAAACAATAGAGGTACGTATGAAGTCGTATTCTTCAATACCGAAACAAAGGAAATCATTGAAGAATGGATTACCGACGGCAAGGCACGTGGTTTCGGATTGCGCAACTATTGGGCAGGCTCTATCTATAGCGCACTCAAGAAACTATAAACAATAAAAATACAAGTATGAGAAAACTACTATTAGTACTGACCTTATTATTAAGTATCAGTACGTATGTCGCAGCACAGAATTACACAGAAGTAGTGTATTTAAAGAATGGCAGCATTATTAAAGGAGTAATCATTGAACAAGTGCCCAATGTCTCTTTAAAAATCAAAACAGGTGATGGCAGCCTCATCATCTGTCAGATGAGTGATGTGACTAAAATCACAAAAGAAGAGCGGTACACAAGAGATTATCGTAAGGATACCAACGACCGCAAAGCCGCAAGAAATACATTAAAAGGCTATAAGGGTTTCGTAGACTTTGCATATATTGGCGATGTGAGCGACTACAATGCCTCTAAAATTGAATTATCAACCACACATGGTTATCAATTCAACAATTATTTCTTTGTAGGTGGTGGCGTTGCTTTCAACTACTATACCGATGCAGATCTTTATGCAGCCCCCATCTATGCTAACTTCAGAGCTAACTTCATCAACAAAAAAGTGACTCCGTTCGCCGACGTAAAAGCCGGATATGCTGTAGGAGACATAGAAGGAGCGTATGCTTCAATAGGAGTAGGAGTACGTTTTTCTTTAAAAGGGAAAAAGGCCTTGAATTTAGCTTTGATGTATAACTTCCAAGATTATGACGCCACAACGGATTATAGTTACAGCTATGGAGGGCATTATTATCATAACAGTTGGAATGATACATGGGAGTTACATGGAGTAGGAGCTAGATTCGGATTTGAATTCTAAGCCTGTTTGCAATACAGATAAATTTCTTAACCCTACTATTGCTTTTCACTAATTAATTTTGTATCTTAGTTAATTTT
>ENA-OQIG01000480-OQIG01000480.1-human-gut-metagenome-genome-assembly--contig:-NODE-480-length-22945-cov-3.204663_pt1 | contig 22945 bp, 28 predicted proteins | sample MGYA00242576_ERZ504741 | MGnify/ENA primary metagenome ERZ504741 (study PRJEB26092, sample SAMD00036436) | human gut metagenome | host: Homo sapiens | study: EMG produced TPA metagenomics assembly of... | reverse complement strand
TTCAAACCTATCACCAACTCTGCTATCTTATCAGATGTGAAGCTGTTTGTCAAGAACTTTTTCCACAAAAAAATATCATTTTGTTTTTGGCTTTTTAAACGGAGAAGGAGGGATTTGAACCCTCGCGCCGGTTGCCCGACCTACACCCTTAGCAGGGGGCGCCTCTTCAGCCACTTGAGTACTTCTCCAAATGCCTAAATATAAAATGATATGTGCGGTCACTCATTCGTGACGCATGGTTTATTATACAAAAACCTTACGTTCTTGTCAACCCGTTTTTTCGATTTTTTTGTTTTTTTCTTACTATTATAGAAAATATGCCTTACAGAACCCAAATCAGCCCCCAGAATAGCAGAAAAGAGCGCATATCACGCTCTTTTCTGAAACCGCTACGCGGTTACGACGGCTTCAATTCTCTTCTTTACCATCTCGGCAATCTCTGTTGTCTTCATTCCCTGGTATTCCTCATATGGGATCGGGTCGAGAAAATGGACTTCTACCGTTACGGGACGGACGGTATTGGAGTCAAACGGAACAAAACAGTTTTTTAACGCAACCGGCACGATCGGGCATTTTGCTTTTACTGCGATCTTGAAGCTGCCGCTTTTAAACTCCAGCAGCTGGTTTCCCTTTCTGCTCCTCGTTCCTTCCGGAAACAGAATGACGTTTTTGCCTTCTTTTACGACATCGGCCGCCTCATTGATAACCTGCATTGACTGCCGCAGATTCTCCCGGTCCATAAACAGCGCGTGGATGCACGCAAAGACCTGTTTTAAAAACGGAATATGCTCTACCTCTTTTTTGGCAACAACTGTAAAGGTACGCGAGCACGCTCCTGCGATCGCCAGCACATCGTACAGTCCCTGGTGATTCGGATACATCACAAAACCGTCCTGCTCCGGAAGATTTTCTGCTCCATAGGATTCCACAATGACGTTTCCGCCTTTGTTCGCCCGCTGTACAATAAAGCGCAGCATTTTAAAGTGCTCTTCCAGACTGTACTTGTCCGGATGCGCTGCATGGTAACAGAGCCGGCACCACATCCACGGAACCAGAAGCAGATTCCGCAGCACCATCAGTAAAATTCGTTTCATATTTTTCTTCCCTTCCCCAAACGAGAAAAACGTGCCTGAGCTTTTTTCTTCTCAGACACGTTTTTCGACGCTGTATTATTCCTGCGTTTTCTCAGAAGCCGTTTCGTTCTCTTTCTCCGAAACCGAAGTCTCCTCGGACGCCTCTTTGTCTCTTACTTTTGCAATGCTGGCAACCTTGATTTCGCCGTCCACATCCATCAGCTTAACGCCGGATGTGATCCGTCCCATCACAGAAATGCCGGAGCATGGCGTACGGATGATGATTCCCTCTGTGGTGATCATCATGATCTCATTATCCTCGTTGACCGCCTTGGAACCGATCAGGTTTCCGGTCTTTTCGGTAATCTTATAGCATTTGACACCCTTGCCGCCGCGGAGCTGTACGGTAAACTCTGCCATCGGCGTCCGTTTTCCCATGCCGTTTTCGGATACGACAAGGAGATAGTCTCCCTGCGTGCAGATCTGCATGCCGACTACTTCATCGCCGTCCAGAAGGTTGATGCCGCGTACACCCATGGAAACACGGCCTGTCGTACGCACATCGTTTTCCTTGAAGCGGATACACTGGCCGAATTTCGTTACCAGAATAATCTCTTTCTCGTTATCAGTTGTCTTAACTTCAATCAGTTCATCATCATCGCGGAGCGCAATGGCAGCAAGACCCGTTTTTCTGACGTTCTCGTACTCTTCGAGCGGCGTCTTCTTCACCAGTCCCTTTTTCGTTGCCATAAACAGATAATGGCCCTTCTCATATTTGCGCATTGGAATAACAGCGGTAATCTTCTCTCCCGGCTGCAGCTGGAGAAGATTGACAATCGCCGTTCCTCTTGCGGTTCTGGACGCCTCCGGAATCTCGTATGCTTTCAGACGGTAGACTCTTCCCGTATTCGTAAAGAACATCAGGTAATGATGGGTCGTCGTCATCAGAAGCTCCTCGATGTAGTCGTCCTCGATGGTCTGCATGCCTTGATTCCCTTGCCGCCGCGGTTCTGGCTGCGGAAGTTGTCAACGGTCATACGTTTGATATAGCCCAGTTTCGTCATGGTGATGACGGTATTCTCGCGCGGAATCAGATCCTCCATGGAGAGATCGTACTCATCAAAGCCGATGGAAGTTCTTCTGTCATCGCCGTATTTTTCGGATACGGTCAGAATCTCCCTGCGGATAACGCCAAGAAGCACCTTGCGGTCTGCGAGGATGGCTTTTAACTGCTCGATGCGCGCCATCAGCTCTTTGTACTCGTTCTCGAGCTTCTCCCGTTCCAGACCGGTCAGAGCGCGCAGACGCATGTCTACGATTGCCTGGGCCTGGGCATCACTCAGATCGAAGCGTTCCATCAGGTTCTTCTTCGCCTCTGCCGCATTCGCGGATGCACGGATGATATGGATCACTTCGTCAATATGGTCAAGCGCTTTTAAGAGTCCTTCCAGAATATGGCTTCTCTCCTGCGCTTTGTTCAGGTCGTATTTCGTTCTTCTCTCACAACCTCTTCCTGGTGCTGCAGATAATACGTCAGCATCTCCAGAAGGTTCATGACTTTCGGCTGATTGTTTACCAGTGCAAGCATGATCACACCAAAGGTATCCTGCATCTGGGTATGTTTGTACAGCTGGTTTAAGATGACGTTTGCATTGGCGTCGCGGCGCAGTTCGATACAGATGCGCATACCCTCACGGTTGGAGTGGTCCGCAATGCCGGTGATGCCGTCAATCTTTTTATCTCTTACCAGCGCGGCGATGTTCTCGATCAGGCGCGCCTTGTTTACCATGTACGGGATCTCGGTTACGATGATCTCGCTCTTTCCGTTCGGCAGTGTCTCGATGTTTGATACCGCACGAACACGGATTTTACCGCGGCCGGTACGGTAAGCCTCGTCGATGCCGCGGGTGCCGAGGATTTCTGCTCCGGTCGGGAAGTCAGGGCCTTTTACAATACCGAGAATCTCCTCGAGATCTGTCGTACGGTCCTCCTCGATGATATTATCAATAATTTTTACAATGGCACTTACCACCTCGCGCAGATTGTGCGGCGGGATGTTCGTTGCCATACCGACTGCGATACCGGAAGTACCGTTTACCAGAAGGTTCGGGTAGCGGGCCGGCATAACAACAGGCTCTTTTTCGGTTTCATCAAAGTTCGGGGCGAAGTCTACGGTGTCTTTGTTGATATCCGCCAGCATCTCCATCGAGATTTTGCTTAAACGTGCCTCGGTGTATCGCATAGCCGCAGCGCCGTCGCCGTCGACGGAACCGAAGTTCCATGGCCGTCCACCATCGGATAACGGGTTGCCCAGTCTTGTGCCATGTTGACGAGTGCTCCGTAGATCGAGCTGTCGCCGTGCGGGTGATATTTACCCATCGTATCACCGACAATACGCGCACACTTACGGTGCGGTTTATCCGGCGTATTATTCAGCTCGCTCATGGAATACAGAATACGTCTCTGTACCGGCTTTAAGCATCGCGGACGTCTGGAAGTGCACGGGATGCAATTACGCTCATCGCGTAGTTGATGTAGGATTCCTCCATCGTGTCTTTCAGATCGACCTCGTGAATTTTATCAAAAACATTATCTTCCATCTTTTCCTCCACTTCAGTTCACAGGACTTTTTAGATATCCAGGTTGTTTGCGTATTTTGCTCTCTCTTCGATAAAGTCACGGCGCGGTTCTACCTTGTCGCCCATGAGCGTATTGAAGGTAAGATCAATTTCAGAAGAATACTCTTCATCGAACACAACGCGGCGCAGAACACGGCGTTCCGGTCCATGGTGGTCTCCCAGAGCTGCTCCGCATCCATCTCTCCCAGTCCTTTGTAACGCTGGATCTTATTATCTCCGCGTCCGATCTCATTGAGGATCTGATTCATCTGATCGTCATCGTATGCATACCATACTTTTTTGTTTTTTTCGATCTTAAACAGCGGCGGCTGTGCCAGATAAACGTGGCCCTGTTTGATCAGTTCCGGCATGAAACGGTACAGGAACGTCAGCATCAGGGTATCAATGTGAGCGCCGTCGACATCGGCATCGGTCATGATGATGATCTTGTCGTAGCGCAGTTTTGTGATATCGAAATCGTCGTGGATTCCGGTTCCGAATGCGTAATCATCGCTTTGATCTCGGCATTGGCATAAATTTTATCGAGACGTGCTTTCTCTACATTCAGGATTTTTCCACGCAGAGGCAGGATCGCCTGCGTTGCACGGCTTCTCGCGGATTTTGCGGAACCGCCCGCGGAATCTCCCTCGACCAGGAAGATCTCACAGTTTTTCGGATCCTTGTCGGTACAGTCTGCCAGTTTTCCAGGCAGGGACATACCGTCCAGTGCGGATTTTCTTCTCGTCAGGTCACGCGCTTTTCTTGCAGCCTCTCTCGCACGCTGGGAAAGCAGGGACTTTTCAACGATCGTTTTTGCGACAGCCGGGTTCTGCTCCAGGAACAGCTCGAGCTGGGTGCTCACGATATTGTCGACTGCTCCTCTCGCCTCGCTGTTTCCAAGTTTCTGCTTTGTCTGGCCCTCGAACTGCGGCTCCTCGATTTTGATGCTGACAATCGCCGTCATACCCTCGCGGATATCCTCTCCGGTCAGGTTCGGTTCGCTGTCTTTTAACAGTTTATTTGCTCTTGCATATTCATTAAAGGTTTTCGTCAGCGCATTCCGGAAGCCCACGATATGGGTACCGCCCTCCGGTGTCGTAATGTTGTTGACAAAACCATACGTATTTTCCTGATAGGAATCGTTGTGCTGCATCGCAACCTCAACGAGAACGCCGTCTCTTTCTCCCTCGCAGTAGATGATGTCCGGGTAGAGCGCCGTTTTGCTCTTGTTCAGGTAGCTGACAAACTCTTTGATACCGCCCTCGTAGTGGAATGCTTTTTCCACTACCGGATCCGTGCGCAGATCGCGCAGAACAATGCGCAGTCCCTTGGTCAGAAATGCGGTCTCGCGGAGTCTTGTTTTTAAAACGTCGTAATCATAAACCGTCTCCTCGAACATCGTGTCATCCGGCAGGAAACGGACCTCGGTACCTGTTTTTTCGATCGGACAGGTATCGATGACCTCCAGCTTATTCATGGTTTTTCCGCGCTCATACCGCTGGAAGTAAACCTTTCCATCGTGATAAACGCGCACCTCAAGCCAGTTGGACAGCGCATTTACAACGGATGCACCAACGCCGTGCAGACCGCCGGATACCTTGTACCCTCCGCCGCCGAACTTTCCGCCTGCGTGCAGCACCGTAAAGACAACCTCAACGGCCGGAAGGCCCGACTTATGATTGATGCCGACCGGAATACCACGCCGTCGTCGATGACAGTGATGGAGTTGTCCGGGTTAATCGTAACGTCAATATTTTTGCAGTATCCTGCCAGTGCCTCGTCTACCGAGTTGTCGACAATCTCATAAACCAGATGGTGAAGTCCCCGTGCGGAGGTACTGCCGATATACATACCTGGGCGCTTCCGTACGGCTTCCAGACCCTCCAGAATCTGAATCTGGTCTGCACCATACTCTGTCTTTTCCATGTTCTCTGTACTCATTTAGATTCCTCCTGTTTCTTTGTGAAACACAGATCCCTCGACCACCTGGAATACGCTGTTTGCCTCAAAATGATTTTCGACAAACTCGTCCAGTCCGGTACAGGTAATCAGTGTCTGTATGCTGTGAATGCTCTGCAGAAGATAATTCTGCCGGCTGCCGTCCAGCTCCGACAAAACATCATCCAGCAGTAAAACCGGTGTATCGTGAATTTCCTCCTCGACCAGACGGATCTCCGCCAGTTTCAGCGAAAGCGCCGCCGTCCTCTGCTGCCCCTGGGAACCGTATTTACGGATATCAATGTCGTTGACCCGCACACAGAAATCGTCCCGGTGCGGCCCGGTGTAGGACTGTCCGAAACGCAGATCACGCTCTCTTCCGGCTTTTAACTCTTCGGAAAACGCTTCCTCGGACACATTCGGTTCATAGGTAATCAGAATCTGCTCCTTTCCTCCGGTCAGATTCTGATGGATCTCGGATAAAATATCATTCAGGCGGCTGATAAACTTTTTCCGCTCGGAAATAATGCTTGTTCCATAGCGGACCATCTGCTCATCCCAGATCTCGAGCGTATCCGCCATTCTGCCGGAAAACGAAATCTCTTTAAGCAGCTTGTTTCTCTGCGCCACCACTTTATTATAATTGGCAAGCTCGATCATGTATAGTCTTGACAATTGACAAATTTCGCTATCCAGGAAACGCCGGCGCTCCGCAGGACCGTTTTTGATGATATTCAGGTCCTCCGGAGAGAAAAACACAATATTTACAATGCCAAAAAGTTCCGACGCTTTGCGGATCGGAACTCCATCGATGGCGATTCCCTTGGATTTATTTTTTTTCAGATGCATATCGATTTTATGCGTGCTGCCGTTCCGCTCCACCATCATCCGGATATGGCTTCCTCCCGGTCAAACTGGATGATTTCGCGGTCCTTGCTGCCACGGTGCGATTTTGTCGTACCCGCGAGATATAAAGCCTCGAGAATATTCGTCTTTCCCTGGGCATTGTCACCGTAGAGAATATTGTTCCGGGGCTGATATTTATGCATAAACTCTCATAATTCCGATAGTTCTTCAGTTCTAAAGATTTGATATACATGAGCACTCGTCCGTGAAAAATCAGCTTAAGTTTTTAAGCCTTATTTTTTAATTTGTATCTCATTTCCATTGTAGCAGACAACATCTCCGTCATAAAGCTTGCGGCCGCGGCGGGTATCTACTTCACCGTTTACGGTCACTTCGCCGTCCTTGATGACGAGCTTTGCTTCCACGCCGTCTTCTACCAGCGCCGCAGCTTTTAATGCCTGGCCCAGTTTGATGTAATCTTCACGCAGCGTAATAATTTCCATTTTTTCCTCCTGCACTGCCGTGCCTTTTCCTCACGTAAGTTCGCAGTTTTCAACCTGTGTGGCTGTAAAACCGCTGAAAGTTCTTTCAGAAAAGGTTCCGGCAGATTTCAAACTTATGTGACTTATCTCACGGAATTGAAGTTTACCGGCAGAATCAGATAGATATAGCTCTCTTCTTCGTTCCGGATAAAACATGGAGCCTTCGGGTTGACCAGATAAATCGAAATCTCCTCGTCGTCAATAACACGAAGTGCATCGATCAGGAATTTCGGGTTAAAACCGATCATAATATCCTTGCCTTCTTTGTTGATATCGATCTCTTCTTTCATGGAACCCATCGCGGAGTTGATCTGCAGTTCCATCGCTCCATCCTGGATGTCGATGATGATCGGTTTTTTGTCGCCTTCTTTGACAAGAAGCGTCGCACGGTCGATACAGCTTAAGAATTCTTTTTTGTTGATCGTCACTTTTGTCTCGTAATCACTCGAAAGCATCTGGTCGATGCGGAAATATTCACCGTCGATCAGTCTGGAAACGACCGTTGTATCATCGAACTTGAACATAATGTGGTTTTCCGAGAAGTAAATATCAATCTGATCATCCATCTCGCCGGACAGAATTTTGCTGATTTCGTTCAGGGTTTTTCCCGGAACAACGACTTTTCGGTCCGGATACGAATCTTTCAGCTCAATTCTGCGGATCGCAATACGGTGTCCGTCCAGAGATACGACGCGAAGTGTGTTATCTTTGATTTCAAAAAGCTCACCGGTCATCAGTTTGTTGTTCTCATTGGCTGCAATGGAGAAAATGGTCTGACGGATCAGTCTTTTAAGGTGAACTGGGAAATGGAAACACAATCGGAAGTTTCGAGAATCGGCAGATAGGAAAAATCTTCTCCTGACTGTCCCGGAATGCTGAATTTTGCTTTTTCACACGTAATCGTAGTTACCAGATTTTCATCTGTTTCTATTGTAACCTGATTATCCGGAAGTTTTCTTACGATCTCAGAAAAAATCTTTGCATCCAGAGCAACAATACCGCGTTCCAAAATCATACCTGTGACGATGGTTTCGATTCCGAGTTCCATATCGTTGGAGGTAAATTTGATCACGTTGGAAGATGCATCAATCAGAATGCATTCCAGAATCGGCATGGTTGTTTTACCGGAGACAGCTTTCATAGCGATACCAACGCTTTTTACAAGGTCTGCTTTGTCAAACACTAATTTCATAATTGTGGATAACTCTCCTTTCCTCACTGCTTGGTGAGTCTGCTTATAAAGAAAAAATATAGTAAAAATCCGTAGTCTTAGTCGTAGGGGCTGTGGATATGTGGAAAACCCCGTCAAGAATGCGGAAATACTGGAAAAATCGATCTGTATAACTCTGTGAATAATCGAACGTGAACCTGTGTATGAAATGTTGATAACTTCAGGCCCCAAATTTGTCCACAATTCATCCACAGGCTTTCCACATCGGTTTGTGTATAAATAAGGGCCTGTCAACCGATGAGTTTCTTCTTATATAAATGTAAATCGTTTTTAACCGTTTTGACAGAGTTACAAAGGCTCCGCCTATTTCGACGGGTTGATCTTCTTCTTTAAGATGTCTACCGTGTTGCGGACACTGTCTTTAGCACTCATTTCCTTTTCGATCTTCTCAATGCCGTGCATGACAGTGGTATGATCGCGGTCGCCCATCATTTTTCCGATTCCGGTCAGCGGGGCATCGAGCATTTCGCGGCACAGATACATTGCGATCTGGCGCGGGAATACGATTTTGCTGCTCCGCTTGCTGCCGACAATGTCGGACGGCGTAATATCGAAGTGATCTGCAACGGTGTCGATGATAAATTCCGGCGTGATGACCTTCTTCTCGTTCGGGGAGATGATGTCGCGCAGCACCTGCTCTGCAAGATCAATGTTGATTTCACGTTTTTCAAGGTTTGCGTATGCATGATTTTGTTGAGAGCGCCTTCCAACTCACGGATGTTCGATTTAATATTGGAAGCGATGTATTCGATCACATCGTCGCTGACGGAATAGCCGTCTAATTCCTGTTTCTTTCGGAGAATGGCGATTCGCGTCTCATAATCCGGGCTCTGGATATCGGCAAGGAGTCCCCATTCGAAACGGGAACGGATGCGGTCTTCCAGGATATCCATGTCTTTCGGGGGACGATCCGAAGAAAGGATGATCTGTTTGTTGGCGCCGTGCAGCGTATTGAAGGTATGGAAAAACTCTTCCTGCGTGGATTCCTTTCCTATAATAAACTGCACATCATCGATGAGAAGTACGTCGATATTGCGGTATTTCTCACGGAATTTGGTCATTGCGGTGTTGTTGCTGTTTCGGATAGCCTCGATGACTTCATTGGTAAATTCTTCACTCGTTACGTAGAGAATCCGCGAAGACGGGTTCTTCTGAAGAATAAAATGTGCGATCGAGTGCATCAGATGGGTTTTGCCCAGTCCAACACCACCGTATAAAAACAGCGGATTGTAGATTTCTCCCGGGGATTCGGCCACGGCGAGAGAAGCTGCATGGGCAAATTTGTTATTGCTGCCGACCACGAAGGTATCAAAGGTATACTTTGGATTCAGGTTCGGCACATAGAGATTTTTCTGGACGGGAGCAGGCGCTTTTTCCTGTTTCACTTCTTCCGGAAGAATAAAGCGGATCTCATAGTTGACACCTGTGATTTCCGCGATTGCCACTTTAATAGGAAGAGTATATTTTTTGCTCACGTAATCGAGACCCATTTTTCGGATGGAACCAGGATTGTGATCAGATTGTCCTCAACCGAATGGATCGTAAGTGGTTCAATCCATGTAGTAAAGGAGATCTCAGATAATTCGTGCTCGTCCCGCACTCTCTGCAGTATTTCTTTCCATTTATCTTGTACGATTTCCATGCTTTTTCTGTCGCTCCGCTTCTATAATCATTGCTTTTTGGGGATAACTTCTGTCTGGAAAACGAAATTTTCCCCGAATAGTCGCATTTTTACTTCTATATGATATAATAAAATGCCGTTTTATTCAACCCAAAAATGTGGATAATTATTTTTTTATCCACAGAATGTGTAAAAAATTTTCCTGTTGATGAAATGGAGGATAGTTTGTGGATAACAGGGAATCTTATGTTGATAAAATTGTGGATAGAGGGCTGGAAAACCGAAATGTGTAAAGTCTGGAAAATTTATATACACATTATACATGGCGTAAATACTGGAAAAATTGGAAATGCCCACAGGTTGTACACAGCAAAACCGAAAGTTATCCACAAGGTTATCCACAGATTGTGGATAATGTTGATTACGGTTACAAGATATCGTGTGGAAAGCACAAAAATCGAACTGATATTTGTACGCGTGCGGCGGACAGTGTGGATAAGTTGTGGATAAACCGAAAATCAGCACACGGAAGGCACGGGCAGCGGCAGACCGGAAAACCGCGTCAGAGCGGCATTTTTTCCCGAAAAAACTGCGAAAATTATTGATTTTAGGGTTGACGAAATGGGGGTTTATGAATATAATTGAAATGATGTTTTCTGTCATACATGTAGTGAAATACTGCCTTGCAGGCAGTTATTGATTAGAATTTAAAGGAGGTGCCTTATCTTATGAAAATGACATTTCAGCCGAAAAAAAGATCCAGAGCTAAAGTTCACGGATTCAGAGCAAGAATGAGCACAAAAGGTGGAAGAAAAGTTTTAGCTGCAAGAAGATTAAAAGGAAGAAAAAAATTATCAGCATAAAACCAAAGGCCGCATAAAATTTATGTGGTCTTTTCTTCTATCTAAAGCTATTCAATGAAAAGAAAATTTAGACAAATCATGAAGGAAAGAATGGATTCATGAAATATTCGGAAAGCCTGAAAAAAAACAGAGATTTTCAGCTGGTTTATAAGCAGGGAACATCGTTTGCAAACCGATTTCTGGTCATGTATGTGAAGAAAAATCAGCTGGGACGGAACCGGATTGGAATTTCAGTAAGTAAAAAGGTTGGAAACAGCGTTGTGCGCCACCATCTGGCGAGACTGATCCGGGAGAGTTATCGTCTGCATGAAGAGGAATTTCAGTGTGGAATGGATGTAGTTGTGATCGCAAGAGTTAATGCAAAAAACTGTACGTATTTCGAGATAGAGGGAGCACTTTTGCATCTGGGAAAACTGCATCATATATTAAAGGAAACAGAAAAATGAAGACGGTATTGATAAAAGGTATCCGGTTTTATCAGAAGTACCTGTCTCCTCTGAAGAGGGTGCACTGCCCTTATACGCCGACCTGCTCGCAGTACGGGCTGGAAGCGATTCAGAAATATGGTGCTTTCAAAGGAAGTCTGCTGGCATTATGGAGAATACTGAGATGTAACCCGTTTTCACACGGAGGTTACGACCCTGTGCCGTAGATAAATAAGGAGGAAAAGACGTTTTGGATATCGTACTGAGTAAATCAACGTGGCCGATTATCGGGTGGGTATGCCAGATCCTCGGCTGGCTGATCAATGGAATTTATTTTTGTCTGGAAAAAATTGGAATTCCGAATATCGGTATTGCGATTATTCTGTATACGATTATCATTTATCTCGTTCTGACGCCGCTTCAGATCAAGCAGCAGAAGATGTCGAAGATGATGAGCGTAATGCAGCCGGATCTGCAGAGAATTGAAAAGAAATATCAGAACAAAAAAGACCAGGCTTCTCAGATGAAAAAATCTGAAGAAACCATGGCAGTTTATCAGAAATACGGTGTCTCCCCGACAGGAAGCTGCAGTACACTGCTGATTCAGATGCCGATTCTGCTTGCACTGTACCAGGTTATCTATCATATTCCGGGATATATCGGAAGTGTCCGCAATGTATTCCAGGGACTGACAACACAGATGATGGGTGTATCAGGATATTCTGATATCCTGACACAGTTTATCACAGATAACCGTGTTACCATGTACAGTAAAGTAAGTGAAACATTAACCGAAAATAACCTTCTGGACATGTTTTATGTGCTGAAACCGTCCCAGTGGACGAAGCTGGCCGACATCAGCGAGTTCTCCGGTATTGCGGATACCATTACAAAAACCGCCGCGGAGTCCAAGCATATCAACATGTTCCTTGGATTTAATATCACACAGTCTCCGATGGATGTCATCCGCGAGGGTATGGCAAACGGATCTGCGCTTCTGATTGCAGGAGCAATTCTGGTGCCGGTTCTGGCATGGTTTACCCAGTGGCTGAACTACAAGCTGATGCCGCAGGCACCATCTTCCAACAACGGAAATAAGACAGCAAACTCCATGGAAAATTCCATGAAGACCATGAACACGGTAATGCCTGTTTTCTCCGCATTTATGTGTTTATCATTCTCCATCGGTATTGGTATTTACTGGATCGCCGGTGCGCTCGTTCGAAGTGTACAGCAGGTTATCATCAACCGCCATATGTCCTCGATCGACATGGATGAGGTGATCCGCAAAAACCAGGAAAAAGCTGCAAAGAAGAGAGAAAAAGCCGGCCTTCCGCCGCAGAAAATCACACAGGCTGCAACGCAGAGTGTGCGTAATATTCAGGTACAGGAGAACGAAGAGCCGTCTGCTGAGGAAAAAGAGGCAGCAAGAAAGGCTTCGACTGAGTATTACAACAGCAATCAGGAATACCGCGCCGGAAGCATCGCTGCGAAAGCAAACATGGTAAAACAGTTTGATGAAAAGAACAGCAAAAAGAAAAAATAGGGGGTAAATCTTTATGGAGTTTATCGAAGTATCCGCAAAAACCGTGGACGACGCCATTACAAAAGCCTGCATCGAGCTTCAGGCTGCCAGCGATAAACTGGAGATCCAGGTCATCAGCGAAGGCAGTTCCGGATTCTTTGGAATCGGAAGTAAACCGGCTGTGATCCGTGCCGCTGTAAAAGCCGCACCGGAAAAAGAACCGGAAGCACCCCAGAAACCAGAGAAAAAAGAGGCAGCTCCTGCACCGGTAAAAGAAGCGCCGAAAAAAGAAGCTGTAAAGAAAGAAACGGAAAGAAAATCTGCTCCGCGTCAGGCAGAAACTGCAAGACGCTCCGAGCCAAGAGAAGAGCGTGAAGTAGTTCAGAGAACAGACGAGGAAATCGCCCAGATCAAGGCAACGGCACTTGAGTTCTTAAGCGGCGTGTTCAAAGCCATGGAGCTCCCGGTTGAGATCCAGATGGAGTACAATGCCGAGAATGGTTCTCTTGAAGTTGATTTTGCCGGTGAGGATATGGGCATCCTGATCGGAAAAAGAGGACAGACGCTGGATTCCCTTCAGTATCTGACCAGCCTTGTAGTCAATAAAGAGCAGAAGGATTACGTTCGTGTCAAACTTGATACGGAAAATTACCGCAAGCGCAGAAAAGAAACACTGGAAAACCTGGCAAGAAACATCGCTTACAAAGTGAAAAAGACCAGAAGACCGGTTTCTTTGGAGCCGATGAATCCTTATGAGAGAAGAATCATCACTCTGCATTGCAGGGAAATAAATTTGTGGAGACCTACAGCGAGGGCAGCGAGCCATATCGTCACGTTGTTGTAGCGCCGAAACGATAAGAAAGCGTAAAAAATATGCAAAAAGACGGTACCTGTGTAAAATACGGGGTACCGTCTTTTCTGGTTTTCTGATAAAATGGAACTATTCAGAGCCATGCGAAAGGAAAGAAAAAATGTGGATCTGAATATTGGGATCCCCAAAAAGAGAGGTTTTAGAAAGGACTGGAAACAATGGCAGGATTTCATTTGGATGATACAATTGCCGCAGTGTCCACAGCGATGGCGCCGGCGGGAATTGGTATTGTAAGAATCAGCGGAAACGATGCGTTCGAAGTGGCAGATCGCGTATTCCGTGCAAAAAAAGAAGGAAAACAGCTTTCTACGGTCAAATCGCACACCATTCATTATGGCTGGATTACCGAAGGAGAGGAAGTGATTGATGAGGTTCTTGTCATGGTAATGAAAGGACCGAAAACATATACAGGTGAGAATACCGTCGAAATCGACTGTCACGGCGGTGTGCTGGCGGTAAAAAAGGTGCTTGAGGCAGTCTTACATGCGGGCGCGCGGGCGGCAGATCCGGGCGAGTTTACGAAACGGGCGTTTCTGAACGGAAGAATGGATCTGACGCAGGCCGAAGCGGTCATGGATGTCATTTCGGCGAAAAGTGCCTATGCCTTAAAAAGCTCCGAGAGCCAGCTTCGCGGAACGGTGAAAAAGGCGATCCGGGCAATCCGCAAGAAGCTGATTTACGAGATCGCATTTATTGAGTCGGCGCTCGATGACCCGGAGCACATCAGCCTGGACGGGTATCCAAAGCGGCTGGCCCAGGTTGTTGCGGAGCAGAAAAAGCAGGTGGAAAAGCTGCTTGCATCTGCGGATGAGGGCAAGATGATCCAGGAGGGCATCAAGACGGTGATCCTTGGAAAACCGAATGCCGGAAAATCATCGCTTTTAAATCTGCTGGCAGGCGAGGAAAAAGCGATTGTGACGGATATCGCCGGAACGACACGCGACGTGCTCGAGGAAAATCTGGTCTTAAAGGGCATTTCCCTTCGGATTCTGGATACGGCGGGGATCCGAAAAACGGCGGATACGGTCGAGAAAATCGGTGTGGATCGTGCTTTGGAGCATGCAAAGGACGCAGATCTGATTCTCTATGTGGTGGATGCATCCGTGCCGCTCGATGAGAATGATGCAAAAATCATGGAAATCCTGAAAGGGCGCAAGGCGATTGTGCTGCTGAATAAGTCGGATCTGACTGCGGTGATCGAAAAAGAGGAGATGGAGCAAAAGACAGGCGCTCCGGTCATCAGCATTTCCGCGCGGGAAGAGACGGGTATGGAAGAGCTGGAGGAACAGATGAAAAAGATGTTTTTCCAGGGCGAAATTTCGTTCAACGATGAGGTTTACATCACGAATGCGCGCCACAAGCAGGCGCTTCTTGCAGCAAAAAAGAGTCTGGAACTGACGGCAGAAAGCATCGAAATGGGTATGCCGGAGGATTTCTTTTCCATTGATCTTATGAATGCGTATGAGGAGCTGGGTTCGATCATCGGTGAAGCGGTGGGAGAGGACCTTGTGAATGAGATTTTCAGCAAGTTCTGTACAGGTAAATAAAGGCAGCAAATGCAGATTACGAAGATCTGCCGGAATAGAGTTACAAGGAACGACAGCCGGATTTTGACAGAGTAGAAAAAGCTTAAGGCAAAATTCAAAGCTGTAGATAGAGAAAGAGGATAAAAGAAAAATGGCAGTTTTAGAAGAAACAATTGATATTGCCGTCATCGGCGCAGGCCATGCGGGATGCGAGGCAGCGCTTGCGGCAGCGCGGATGGGGCTGGAAACGGTTGTATTTACGGTAAGTGTCGACAGCATCGCCATGATGCCGTGCAACCCGAATATCGGAGGCACGTCGAAGGGACACCTCGTAAAAGAAATCGATGCGCTCGGCGGCGAGATGGGTAAAAATATTGACAAAACGTTTATTCAGTCGAAAATGCTGAATCAATCGAAGGGACCGGCGGTGCATTCGCTGCGTGCGCAGGCGGATAAGCGGGCGTACAGCCAGTCGATGCGCGAGGTTCTTGAAAATACCGATCATCTGACGATCCGCCAGATGGAGATTGCGGAGCTGATCGTGGAAGACGGTGTTCTGACGGGTGTAAAGGCCGTTTCCGGCGCGGTTTACCACTGTAAGGCTGCCGTCCTCTGTACCGGCGTTTATCTGAATGCACGGTGCATTTACGGCGATGTGAGCACGTATACCGGCCCGAACGGCCTGCAGGCGGCGACGCATCTGACGGATTCCCTGAAAGCGAACGGCGTGGAGATGGTGCGTTTTAAAACAGGAACACCGGCGCGTATTGACAAGCGGAGCATTGACTTTTCGAAAATGGAAGAGCAGTTTGGCGATGAGCGCGTTGTGCCGTTCTCATTCTCGACCGATCCGGAGAGCGTACAGATCGATCAGGAATCCTGCTGGCTGACGTATACGAATGAAGAAACGCACAAAATTATCCGCGAAAACCTCGACCGGTCGCCGCTGTATTCCGGCATGATCGAGGGAACAGGCCCGCGGTACTGTCCATCCATTGAAGATAAAGTTGTAAAATTTGCCGATAAAAACCGCCATCAGGTGTTCCTGGAGCCGGAGGGACGATACACGAACGAGATGTACGTCGGCGGCATGTCAAGCTCGCTGCCGGAGGATGTGCAGATTGCGATGTATCACACCGTGCCGGGCCTGGAACACGCGAAAATCGTGCGGAATGCGTATGCGATCGAGTACGACTGCATCAACCCGAGACAGCTTCTGCCGTCCCTCGAGTTCAAGGCGATCAAAAATCTGTTTTCCGGCGGCCAGTTTAACGGTAGTTCGGGATATGAAGAGGCTGCGGCACAGGGTCTGATCGCAGGTATCAACGCAGCGCTTTGCGTACAGGGAAAAGAGAAATTGGTGCTCGACCGTTCGGAGTCGTATATCGGCGTTCTGATCGACGACCTTGTGACGAAAGAGAACCATGAGCCGTACCGTATGATGACGAGCCGCGCGGAATACCGTCTGCTGCTCCGTCAGGACAACGCGGATCTGCGTCTGCGCAAATACGGCTACCGCGTGGGTCTGATCAGCGAGGAGCAGTATGAGGCACTGAAAGTAAAAGAACAGCGGATTCAGGAAGAGATTGAGCGCGTGGAGAATACGTATGTGGGAACGAGCTCGAACATCAATGAGCTTCTGGAAGAGTATGGATCAACGCTGCTTTCCGGCGGAAGTTCGCTCGCAGAGCTGATCCGCCGACCGGAGCTGAATTATAAGATGCTGGCGGAAGTAGATCCGAAAAGACCCAAGCTGCCGGAGGATGTGCAGGAGCAGGTCAACATCAACATCAAGTACGACGCTACATTAAGCGCCAGATGAAGCAGGTGGAGCAGTTTAAAAAGATGGAAGAGAAGAAGATCCCGGAGAACATCAATTACGACGAGATCCAGAGCCTGCGCATCGAGGCGAAACAGAAGCTGAACCTGTACCGCCCGATCAACATCGGCCAGGCGTCCCGTATTTCAGGCGTTTCCCCGGCGGATATTTCGGTTCTGCTGGTGTATCTGGGACATAAATAAATGGCAGATATGCATGCCTGAATTACGTTCTTATGCAGCGAAACAGCAAGTGCTTTCGCGCTGCGTGGATCGTAACAAAAAGTGCAGCGGGCACTTGGAAGAATAGAGAAGAACGGAGAACAACATGAAAGAATACAATCTTGAAGGATTTGAGCGCGGCCTTTTTGAGCTTGGAATCACACTTTCCGAGGAGCAGAAGACGCAGTTTCTGCAGTATTACGAGCTGCTGGTGGAGTGGAATTCGTTTATGAATCTGACGGCGATTACGGAGTTCGATCAGGTGATTACGAAGCATTTTCTCGACAGTCTGTCGCTGGTGAAGGTCTGTGATGTGGCACAGGCGGGACGCATTCTCGACGTGGGAACGGGAGCCGGTTTTCCGGGAATCCCGCTGAAAATCGCGTTTCCGGAGGTGGAAGTTGTACTGCTGGATTCACTGAATAAGAGAGTGAAATTCCTGAATGAGGTGATCGGACAGCTTGGCCTTTCGAAAATCACGGCGGTTCACGGAAGAGCCGAGGATTTCGCACGCCAGAAGGATTACCGGGAGCAGTTTGATCTCGTGGTATCACGCGCGGTGGCGAATTTAAGCTCGCTTTCGGAGTACTGTCTGCCGTATGTGAAGGTGGGCGGACGGTTTGTTTCGTATAAATCGGGCAAATTGAATGAGGAGCTTGCCGCAGCTCAAAAAGCGATTCATGTGCTCGGCGGCGAAGCAAAAGAGCCGGTCTATTTCCAGCTTACGGGAACCGAGGATGAGCGATCGTTTGTCTGCATCAAGAAGGGGAAGCAACGCCGAAGAAGTATCCGAGAAAAGCGGGAACACCGGCGAAGGAGCCGATTCAGTAAAGAATAGATTTTTTGAGAAAGCTAAAAAAGAAACAAAAGTGTAAAAGGTGAAATCAGAAGAGATTGTTATGCCGAGTAAGTTGGCATAATAACCTCTTCTGATTTTTTATGTATATATACGATTAAATGTCTGGAAAATTACACTTTTGAGCAAAAAAACAATTCTCCTATTTGCAGTATTTTGCGCTGAATATTTTGTGAAAATATGATAATTGTTAAAAAATTATATCAGTGTATGATGAGATAAATAGATCAATTGTGAAACGTAAAAGAAAATATGATAGGGGGGAATGGCATGAGGAAAATATTAAAAATATTTGTTTGCTTCATTGGAATTATGATATCAGCATCTACTGTATCGGCATCTAAACTTGAAATACTATCGGAATCTGAAGATTATGAAAAAATAGTTGAGCTGGCTGATGAAATTGTGTCTGTTACAAATGGAGGACCTGTTGAGGATCCGTTTGAGGAGGGAATCCGTGTATCGGATATTGATTTTGATAATGCATTAAAAGAGTATATTGATACGCCACTTTTGACCTCAGAACTTCTTTCTGTGTCCGAAGTAGAAAGCGCGTTAGAACAAAGCGATTATATTTGGATTATCCCGATTAGAGCATATGGACATTTGTATGAAGCATGTGCGGTAAGGCAAATGGGGAAGATGGACAACCGATTGATCAATGGCACATAAGTGGAGCCAGAGGATATGAATTAGACGATACGCCGACCTATATAGAACAATTAAATATTTCACTTGCTGCAAATTCAGATATTGTATGGGACAATTATAAATTTCGACTTGTTGGAGGAGTAGATCCGATTCGTTTTCCGGTCTGGATTGCATTAAATGAAACGCAAGTGGAGTATCTGATACCGGGACGTGAAGATGCTGCAGCGTGTCTTACAGACAGTTCGGAAATAGCGGAAGATAGACTTGATGGTGAAGAAGAATTCCATGCATATAGTTATGCTGCGGTTGTTGCCGCAGTTGCTGATTCGTCTTATATCGAAACTGACGATGCACAAGGAGGAACCAATATTGTCCTTGATGTTGCAAATCAGCCGGTGAAACATCAAAATAAGATGTTGGTAATTATTTTAGGAATTGGGATTCTGGCAGTTGGTATTATAGCTGGTTTGGCAATTAAAAGGAAACAAAGAAAGTGAAAGGGAAGCCCGGATGAAACATATCTAAAAACGAAAAGCTTGTAACGAAGAAACAGGTGCTATCTGAGAAAAAGAGACAGCACCTGTTTTTTATAGAAATTCCGGAAAATAATGCCAAAAATTCAGCACGGCAGAACGTGAATTACTGCGTTACAAATTTTTTATACACAGCAGCCCGGAATCAGAAATCCGATGTAGCTGATGAGGAACAGTACCAGCCAGATCGTTCCAGGCAGGAGTGTCAGATGGCAGGAGGCGCGCTTCCACTCGGCGGGAAGTTTCGCGGTGAGAGAAGAGTAGCCGTCGTCGATCCAGATCATCAGAGGGACGAGCGCCGGCATCAGGTAACGGCCCTGCGATTGGTAGTCGCTGAAATACGTGTTGTACATGTCCATGAACAGCGTGACCAGGCAGGCGAGGAACAGCATCACAAAGAGGAGAAGCTGCGGCTTTTTGTGGAACCAGTGCGGAACCATGCCGAGGAACAAAAACACTAGGAATCCGAATGCCATCAGGCGCCGTACAGCAGATAAAGCACCATCGGGAGATGGACGGTCATGTAGGAGAACGAGCCGATGAAGCTGCTGACGGTCGAGAACAGCCAGTTGGAGGTGCGGCCCTCCGGGGTCTGTAAATACGTCTGCTGGAAGTTCCAGCCTTCGGATGCCGGGGTCTGACGATTCTCTGGTTTGTATTCATCGGCTGCGTACAGCGCTGCGGATTCATTCGAGGTGCGCATGCCGAGCAGATCGCCGTCGTGGATGACGGCATTGCGGATGAAGAACCAGCCGCCGATCAGGAAGGCGATAGCGAAAACAGCCAGCGCTTTGACAAAAATTTCTTTTGCCGGTTTCCGGAAATGAATCATCAGCGCGAAGAACAGCAGAATGCTGCACAGCAGGTACGCGTAGGCGTTATAGTACGACAGCGCGCAGAGTCCGCAGCCTGCTCCCAGGCCGATACAGTCTTTTTTGCAGAATGCGCTTTTCATGCCGCGAATCCAGAAATAGATGATCAGTGCGACCGTGAAAACGGCGAACGAGTCGTTGTTCACATAGCAGGAGAGGAACACAAACTGCGGCAGAAAACCGACGAAAATACCGCCGAGCAGTGCGGATTCGCGCCGTTCAAAGAGCTCTTCGCCGATCAGAAACACAACGATCAGTGTGCCGGTGCCGGAAAGGACGCTGGTGAGGCGAGCGGCAGTTAAAAGAGCCGCTGCACTTTTCGTAAACAGCGATGTAATGGCCATAAACACGGAGCTGATGATCGCGGTCAGATACGGATACAGCGCATAGGAGAATCCCCACAGCGGATGGCGCACCGATTCTTCCATGCCGTTCGGCAGTGTGTGGTGTGAGACGATGTATTCCGGAATCAGCATCCGCATCGCCTCGTCGGGGGCGTGTTCGGTTTTCAGGAAAATGGAAGTGCCGAAGCAGATGCGGAAAAAGCCGAAAATCAGCATATACTTGGCCCAGTAGTAGTCTTTTTTATTCATAGAGTCTCCTAAAATCTCCAGTCCCGGACGGGAAAAAGTCCGGCGTAATGTTTCGCGGCGGAACAAAAATGGAAAAGCGTCCGTCCGCGGATACGTTATAGTATACATGATTCTTATGGTAAAAGAAATTGATTTTTCGTCGAAAAACAAACAAACTGCTCCATGGCTTCACCGTTTTTTCACAAATTTTCCAGCAAATTATCACATTTTCAGAATAAGATAAAGTGTCTTTAGAAAATGAGAGCATCTCCGGCTCTTTCACCCCCAAGGGCGGGCTGGGACTGCTTTAAGAAACAAGGAGGAAGGAACATTGATAGAGGTTAAAAACCTGGTGAAACGCTATGGCGACCATGTAGCAGTCAACAACCTGAGTTTTACCGTAGAAGAAGGCCAGATCTATGGCTTCCTTGGCCCGAACGGAGCAGGAAAATCGACAACGATGAACATTATCACCGGCTATCTGGCATCTACGGAAGGCGAGGTACTGATTAACGGCCATAATATTCTGGAGGAGCCGGAGGAGGCAAAGAAATGTATCGGCTATCTGCCGGAGCTGCCGCCGGTTTACACGGATATGACGGTTCTGGAATATCTGAAATTTGTGGCAGAATTAAAGAAAATTCCAAAAGATCAGAGAAAGAAACAGATTCTTGAGGTTATGAATCTGGTGAAGATCACCGACATGCAGAACCGTCTGATTAAGAATCTGTCGAAAGGATACCGTCAGAGAGTCGGACTGGCACAGGCAGTGCTCGGTTATCCGCCGATCATCATTCTCGATGAGCCGACAGTAGGTCTGGACCCGAAGCAGATCATTGAGATCCGTGATCTGATTAAATCACTGGGCAAAAAACATACCGTTATCTTAAGCTCCCATATCCTTTCCGAGGTCAGCGCCGTCTGCGATTACGTCATGATTATCGCAAAAGGACAGCTTGTTGCGAGCGATACCCCGGAAAACTTAAGTAAACTGATGCTTGGATCGAACACCGTCGAGTGTACGGTTCACGGAACGAGAAAACAGCTGGTTCCGGCGCTGGATGCACTGGATGTAAAAGAAATCCAGTATGAAAATACACCGAATGAGGAGCAGATCAAAGTAAAAATTACGACCGACAAGGACAAGGATATCCGCGAGGAGCTGTTCTATGCACTGGCAAAGGCCAACTGTCCGATCCTCGAGCTGACTTCATCCTCGATGTCTCTGGAAGATGTCTTCCTGGAGCTGACCGATGATTCCGGAAAGGCTGCAAGAAAGCTGAAAAAGCAGAGAAAGAACAGTTGAAGCAAAAAGAACGTGAAAAAGAATGTGAACCGGAAGCGGACAAAACGGCTGTCGGGGAAACGTCGGAAGAAGAAAGCACAGATACAGCGGAATCAGCCGCTGAAACAAAACAGGAGGAGGGAGACGCACAATGACGGCGATTTATAAAAAAGAGTTAAAAAGCTATCTGACAAGCATGGTCGGATATCTGTTTATGGCGTTTACTCTGGCGCTGTTCGGTCTGTATTTTACGGCCATTAACCTGCAGCAGGGTTACCCGGAGATCGGATACGCACTGCAGAATTCCGCATTTATTCTGCTGATCGCAGTACCGGTTCTAACGATGCGTGTCCTGTCGGAGGAGCAGAAAAATAAGACGGATCAGCTGCTCCTTACCGCACCGGTAAAAATTTCCGATATTATCCTTGGAAAATATCTGGCGCTTCTCACCATTTATGTAATTCCGGTGCTGATTATGTGTCTGTACCCGCTGCTTCTTGGAACCCACGGAACGGTTTCCTACGCCGTATCCTATACATCAATCCTTGGATATTTCCTGCTGGGGGCAGCCTATATTTCGGTCGGTGTGTTCGTCTCCTCTATCACGGAGAGTCAGGTCATCGCGGCCGTTGTGGGCTTTGTAATTCTGTTCCTGTGCTATGTGGAGAGTGGTATTGCAAATTTCTTCCCGGAGGGAGCCGGAAGTTCCTTCTTTGCGTTCTTTATCATCATTGCACTGGTATGCCTCTGGATCGGCAGTATGATTAAAAACCCGATTATTACCGGTGTGATTGCCGTGATTGGCGAGGGTGCGCTGACAGCAGTTTATTTCACAAAATCCACCCTTCTTGAGGGAAAAATCCAGGATCTGCTCGGTGTATTCAACATGGCAGGCCATATGGATAATTTTGTGAACGGTATTCTGGACATCGGCGGTGTTGTTTACTACCTGTCTGTCATTGCAATCTGCACTTTCCTTGCAATGCAGTCCCTGCAGAAGAAACGCTGGAATTAGGAGGTGGAAGACGATAGAAGCAGACGGAAAAAAAGGAAAAGA
>ENA-OQIG01000478-OQIG01000478.1-human-gut-metagenome-genome-assembly--contig:-NODE-478-length-23101-cov-1.537912_pt1 | contig 23101 bp, 22 predicted proteins | sample MGYA00242576_ERZ504741 | MGnify/ENA primary metagenome ERZ504741 (study PRJEB26092, sample SAMD00036436) | human gut metagenome | host: Homo sapiens | study: EMG produced TPA metagenomics assembly of... | reverse complement strand
ACGGAATGTCTGGAACGGAGTCTTTCTCAGCCATTTTTTCGGTAAATCGTAGCTGACAGTGATTTCACGCAACTTCACATAAGAAGCATCGTAGATGAAACGGGGAAATATCACGAGAGGTATAGTGCATCCAATAGCGTTCGGGGGTACAATAACCCAATACTTGTTGTCCTGCCAGCCTTCTACGTCTTCGTCATAACGGCAATTAGGAAGAACTACCCCTTTAGGACGTCCCCAGTCAGGATAAATCTGCCCGTTTGCGGTCGGTGTGTTGGCGTTCTGAGGACGCATGAAGCCATATCGTTCTTCGTCCGACTCACCCAAAATCTTTCTGGAGAAGAAATCCGCGTCACGACCTTCCAATGACTTGACGGATTGTCCGTCTACAGAACTCTGGATGGATGTCTGTGAGAAGAACTTACCACCCTTCTGGAAGTCGAACATAACAGAGAAGGAGAAATTACCCAAACGGAACACGTTGTTCCAGCCACCTCGCCAGTCAGCCTGTACACAACCTAAATATTCATAGTCCTGTCCTTCTTTCGGCGACCCGTCGAGCTGACAAAGGATGTATCCTTCGGCATCGCGTTTAAATGTCTTCGCATAGATAGCACCGTAGGGCTTGCCTACTTCCGCATAAGACTTCACGTTGTACACACCGCTACCAATCTGTATCTTGTCGATACCTTCGGGCAATGATTCTACCATGGAATTGTTCTTTGACCAGTTGAAAATGGTTTTCCACTCGAAGTTCTTCACCTTCACCGGCACACCGCTCACGGAGATTTCCCAACCTTGTTGGAGATTTTACCGGAGTTGATGATTACACGCTGGTAATTGGATAAATAAGAAAGTTCCGACTCGACAATCTGATCACGAGTGTATTTGTCATAGTAAGTAACATCTGCTGTCAGGCGTCCGTCCAGCAAACGAACTTCCGCACCGATTTCTTTTGAGATGGTTGTTTCCGGTTTCAAGTTCGGATTCTTGCGTACGGCGTCACCCTGGAACCACGCCATGTCATTACGGAACAATCCTCCGTAACTGTAACTGTTAATCAAACGGTCGAAACCAGCATCGTTACCCACGCGGGCAATAGATCCGCGCAACTTGGCGAATGAGAATGTCTTGCTCTTCAGCTTGGGGAAGATTTCCGTCAACACGGCACTGGCACTACCGGAGGCATAGAAGTAAGAATTGTTAGCTTTCGGCAAAGAACTTGACCAGTCGTTACGGAAAGTTCCGTCTACAAACAAACCATGATATCCCAAAGACAACATACCGAATACGGACTGTTTCTCTTTCGCATTCACACTTTCCGTTCCACTCAATATAGAGGCATTGTTGGACAATGACTTCACATCCGGAGCTGCCAGTTGAGAAACCTGATTCCAGAGTTTATACCAGTCATTCTTTTGCATAGAAGTACCCAAGTTAGCACTGAGGCTGACCTTCTTGATATTGCGGTTATAAGAAATAACTCCTTCATAATTGTAGTTGTTGGAGGCTTCACGGAAAGTTTCGTACTGTCCGTCGATATCCCACATGGTATAATAATTGTCAAACTTCCAACCGTTCTTGTTTGCCTTTTCTACACTGGCACGCAAACGGATATTCATTCCCTGAATCGGTTTGATATTAAGAGTCAGGTTACCACGGAAGTTATTACGGCCGTCACCATTGCTGATTTCGTTCAGCAGCCAGTAAGGATTGTAGAATCCGTTACCACGCGTGAAGGCTTCACCTGTCTCGCGCTTCCACGGCAGTAATTCCTCCATAACGACGTCACGCGGCATATTCATGATGGCACGCATCGGGTTACGGTTACTGTCACCTTTATAATCACGGTTATCGCTGTTTCCAGCTGATAGTTAACGGAGATTTCACTGGACAGCCATTTAGCCAGATCCATATTCACACGCAGGTCAAATGTGTGACGCTTCATGTTATCAAGTTCTTCAGCATTCCGTCGTAGTCGATACCCGTATAGTTGAAACGGATACCTGCTCCATTGAACACCTTATTGACCGAAACACTATGAGTCATGGCTACACCCATTTCGTACATATCCGTGATACCATCCTTATTAGGTACATAAGAACGTATCTGATTATTACGTCCCACCAGATCAAAGCCTAACATCGGCAGCCCCCATGAGCGTTGGTTCGGATTCGCCCAGTTAAATACAAAAATACCATAAGGCAGGCTGGGGTCATAAGCATAACCGTTCTTTGAGTTGGAACCATAATAGTTGAATCCGTCACCCACACCGACAGCCGGAAGGCTGGCCGAACCATAAACATTCTGATAGGCAGGAAATTCACGCAAGAAAGTAAACTGCATATTGTAGCCATAAGAAACACCGAGTCCGGATTTCTTGGTAGCTTTACGGGTAGTGATCAGAATAACGCCATTGGCAGCATCAGATCCATACAAGGCAGCCGCATTGGCACCTTTCAAAACTTCGATTGATTCAATATCGTCCGGGCTGATAGCAGAAGCAGGATTACCATAGTCCAAGTCTCCATCTTCTCCCATCGGGTTCATGATGGGCACACCGTCAATTACGTACAACGGCTGGTTATTTCCGGTCAGGGAGTTGTTACCACGAATCTCCACACGGGTAGAAGACAACGGACCGCCATTCGAAATAAAATTAACGCCCGAAACTTTACCGCTCAGACTATTCAATAAGTTCGGGTCACGTGTATCCAGCAGAGATTCCGTGTCAATGGACTGACGGGCATATCCCAACGATTTGGATTCACGACTGATGCCCAATGCCGTAACCACGACATCGTTCAGTTCTTTGACATCCTCACTTAGAACGATGCGCAGCAGATCATTGTTTTTCAAGGTAGCCAGTCTGATAGTCTTTACAGCATAGCCTATGAATCTTACATTCAGAATAGCATCTTTCGGCACATTGTTCAAGGTAAATTGTCCCTCCATATTTGTCGCAGTAGCTAAGTTTTGGTTTCCAACCACCGTAATATTAGCACCTGGAAGCGGATCACCAAACTCGTCAACAACGACTCCAGTGACCTTTCGGTTTTGCGCCGAAAGTGAAAGTGCGAAGAACGTGAGCAATACCATCAGGCACGTCCCTATCCTCCAGCTTCTTTTCAGATAAAGTTTCTCCATATTAGCTTAAGTTTATAATTAATAAATTTGTTCTTTTCATTTTTCTACAGTGATGGTGAAGTAGTTCAAATCAGGTTTGCCCGCCACAATGTTCAGCACTGTACGGCGCCAGCCATTCACATCGCTCTTCATGGTGAAAGCGTCGACAGTAACCCATTCGCCTCCGGTTGCATGAAGTTCTACGACAGGCCCTTGTCTTCTTTTCGTGCCTTCGCCAAAGTCAAAACGGATTTTAGCATCTTCTTTGGCAGCATAACATACCTTGACTGTGATATCTCCGGCAGCATAAGGCAGTTCTTTCCATTCCATCCACTCACCCGCCTCTGTGCTGGTGACATACCATTCGGTGTTCTTATCCGGAGCCACACCGGCTATTTTGGCAACATCCAGACTTCCGGTACGGTATTGATTACCGCTATTCTTAGCAGATACATCGAAGAAGTAATCGCAGGCCTCCATTTCTACACGGAATGATTCGGCCATGCCCGGCTGCTACTGTATTTACGGAGAATGTTCAGACGCTGGTTGGGGAAGTCATAGTAAATGTTGTCGGTACTTCTCCAATAAGCGGCATTCTCGCCATATCGGTAAAACCTTCCAGGAAGACCAGATCAGCATTCTTCGCAACCATATCGTCCAAAGCATCCGTCAAACGTTTGCCGTGATCTGCATCAAAAACATACGGTACCGATTTATCATTGGTATAGAAAGCCGGAACAGCCACACCTACAGTTTTTCCATTGAAGGTACGTACGTCCAGGAACTACGGGTGGGAGCCTGCTCAGAGGCAATAAACCAATCGTTCAGTGATTCTACGACTGATTCGTCCACCTCTTTATCACGGTCCTGAAAGGCTCTGTCGGCACAAATAAAGAGATCTTCGCCATAAGCAGACTTGAAGTCAGCATGAATCTTGTTCAGAATGGCCTTTAATTTGCCTTTACAGTCAATTTTCTTGTTGCCCAATGCAGCATAGTCTACATTAAGGAAACCGTTGATGCTCCACAAAAACAGGACAGGTTTGCCGTCTATGCGAAGAAGATACTTGTTATTGGCTTTATTCTCGCCATAAAAGTTATCGAAGGCCAGTTTTATATTGTAATCCCATATATACTTATATATATCGTCCAAATTGTCCAGCGATACATCACCTCTTCATCGGTCAGTCCCTTGTTTTGCTGAGTTTCCGCACCTAATGAATGTAGCATAGGTCTGATACAAGTCAAAATTGCGGGCAGCCGCCCAGGAAGCCCGGACAGTCATCGAAGATGGCGATCTTCAGATTTTCTTCATTCCGACGCTGTAAAGCAGCAACGAAGTCTTTGATACGGGTAGGATCGCCATGATCTCTGTCATAAGCAGGATCAGTGTCCGCCTTCGGCAAGCGTCCGCGGCAATTGGGAGCTACATAATCCAAACCACTATACACCATCTCTTCTACCAAGTTATCCCACCACTCTGTTTCCGTAGCACCAAAAGACTTCACTTCGAAAAGCGGCTTATTATAAAAGGTAGTAGAACTAGTCCCGCCACTGGCAGCATCTTCTCCATTGCGGAGATTCTTCTGATAGCTGAACAGCGCCCCCATCAAAAAACTATGTTCGGGAATATTACTCTCTACCGCAGGAGCAGGAAGTATGAACGTCCCTTCTGTCGGTATAACCGGGTCCGGATTAGTATCAGGAACAATAGTATTGTCCTCATCAGAACAGCTAACAATCATGGAAGCTAATACAAGCCCCATCGTGATTTTCAAATAATTTTTCACGGTCTCTTTTTTATATTATACATTTGCTATTTGTTACACCTCGAAAACACCCTTTTTATCTATTATTTAAGAAAGCGTCGACTGAACAAACTTAATATTTAAGGTTATTTTTGAGTTCTGATGCAAAGTAACAAGAGCCTGCTTAAGATTTTTTATAAAATACGATTAAACTCTGATTAATTTCTAATTAATTTTAAAACTAATACTATCTTCTTATAATTTTTCGCAATCTTAGGTATTAATTTCAGGAAAAGGGGGAAGTTTTATATCCTGTAGTATGCTGTCCACACCCTATTTCTTTATCTAAATGAGTATTCACTTCCTGCAAAAAGAAGAATATTTCAAGTAGAAAGGCTAAAAAGGTAAATAAGGCAAATACTATACAAACATAACACAAATTAGGAGATATCCAATTAGTGACTTATCCGATTATATAAGATGTGGATTTTTAGTATTACAATGGCGTTATTCCTGATAGATTTTCAAAGCGCTCCCCATGATATAAGCTTTAAGTTGTACTATTCCCTATTTCTCATATAATATAAGTTTCCTATATAATAAGGAATAACAGGAATATTTATAACTACAGCTAACTTTTATCCCCTCTTCAGCATACTTATTTGCATAAATTCTACATTTAAGGGATATTTAATAATCAATTAAGCGAAAATTAAGCTCTCACTTAACTATCTGTCTCTATATTTGCCACATCATTTTTCGTGATCAACCCGTGAATTACAGTCTTTGCCAAATCATAAACTTAAATACAATGAACTTTAAAACTACAAAATCATATCATGAAACAAATTAGCAAAGTATTTTTAGCTTGCGCCTGTAGCCTGTCCGGTCTGACAACGCAAGCCCAAGATCAAACCGTATGGAGCAATGATTTCTCCAATGCCTCCCAACCACTGAATATGGTGGGACGTGGTGTCTGTCGGGTGAACGACGGAGTATTTCATTCGCGCAGCGCTTATGCCCTTTTCGGCAATCCTGAGTGGAAAGATTATACCCTGTCCTTCAAGCACGTGCCCCGAAAGACGCCGAACAGGTACAGATATGGGCAGGCTTCCGTACACATAACCGTTTTGACCGTTATGTGGTAGGTATCAAAGGCGGGTTGCAAGACGATCTCTACTTGATGCGTACCGGATATATGGGTACAGACGAATTCATGGGAGTCCGTCCGCTGGGCTTTCACCCCGTGCCGGGAGAGTGGTACAAAGTGAAAGTGGAAGTATGCGGTAACCGTATCCGGGTTTTTGTAAACGACGAAAAGCTTCCTCACATTGATTTGGAGGACAAAAACAGCAACCTGGCTCCTACCGGTGAAGTAGCACTGGGAGGCGGATGGATAGATACGGAATTTGATGACCTCACTGTCACCCCATTGGCAGAAGACGCTCTCAAAGATGTCAAGGTTCAGGAGTATCGTATGGCACTCACCACACAGGAAAAGGAAAAGATACGCCGCGAAGAGCGGGCGCAATACACCTCGGTCAAACTGGATAAACTAACTGCCGACCGCACCGAACTATCGCTGGACGGAAACTGGCTGTTCATGCCCGACTACCAACTGAACGATAAGACGAAGGCCATCTCCATGCAGACTAACGACAACGACTGGCATATAATGCCTGTTCCCGCTTTCTGGAACCCTATCCGTATCTGGCTGCATGGAGAAACCATGCCATCGCCCACCGGTCCGCAACATAAAGGGGTATCGGACACTTACTACCAACAAGAAACCGACCGATGCGAGAACTATACGTTCAACTACCGGAAAACCGGTGCTGCCTGGTATCGCCAATGGCTGGAACTGCCCGCCGACGTGAAGGGAAAACAGCTGACTCTTTCATTCGACGCCGTATCCAAAATGGCGGAAGTATATATTAATGGCGAATCGGCAGGTTCCAACATCGGTATGTTCGGTGATTTCCAAGTAGACGCCACCCGATTCCTGCGTCCGGGACGCAACCTGATCGCAGTAAAAGTGACACGTGACATCAACGGAAAAGCCGCACAAACCAGTGACGCCATGGAAAACTACTATTCGTCAGTACGCAAGGAAGTGGAGGATAACCAAAACGACCAACAGGCCAACAAAGCCGTATTGACAGACATCCCTCATGGATTCTATGGTGATAACCCTGCCGGTATATGGCAGCCCGTGAAACTCATTGTCAGCAACCCGCTGAAAGTAGAAGATATCTTTATCAAGCCGGCTCTGGACGGTGCATCAATAGATGTCACCATCAAAAATCATGCGCCCAAAAAGAAAAACTTCGATATCCGTGTAGATATTATAGACAAACAGACGGGGGAAACACTGTACGGTGCACCTGTACGTAGCAAACTCTCATTAGCGACAAGCGCACAAGAAACATTTACCTGTGATATCAAAGGACTGAAACCCAAACTTTGGGAACCTGCCACTCCTAATCTTTATGATTTTCGCGTGAGCCTGACGAAGGAAAAAACAAAGTGACGGACTGCATCACCGTAACTTCGGGTTTCCGCACGTTTGAAAGCAAAGATGGATTCCTTTATCTGAACGGCCGCAAATATTGGCTGCGTGGAGGTAACCATATTCCTTTTGCGCTCTGTCCCAATGATTCGCTCCTTGCAGACAAGTTCATGAAGCTAATGAAAGAAGGGAATGTACAGTCTACCCGGACACATACCACCCCCTGGAACGAACTTTGGGTGTCGGCAGCAGACCGCAACGGTATCGCTATCAGCTTTGAGGGCACTTGGTCGTGGCTCATGATACACTCCACCCCGATACCGGACAAAGGCGTGCTCGATCTTTGGAGCAGTGAATGGCTGCGCGTGATGAAAAAGTACAGAAATCATCCTTCCATATTCTTCTGGACTGTGACAATGAAATGAAGTTCTACGATCTGGATGCCGACACGGAACGTGCCAAGCAAAAATTCCGCATCGTATCCGATGTGGTGAAAGATATGAGAAAGACTGACCCTACACGTCCTGTATGTTTCGACTCCAACTATCTCCACAACAAAGCTAGCAAACGCTTTGGTGATGACTTTCTGAAAACAGTTGATGACGGAGATATTGATGACAACCATGCCTACTATAATTGGTATGACTATTCGGTATTCCGCTTCTTCAACGGAGAATTCCAGAAACAATTCAAGACTCCCGGACGCCCGTTGATCAGCCAGGAAATGAGTACGGGTTATCCGAATGCTGAAACCGGTCATCCGACCCGCTCTTATCAGCTGATTCATCAGAATCCCTATTCATTAATCGGATATGAAGCATATGACTGGGGGAATCCCGCCAGTTTCCTGAATACACAATCGTTCATCACAGGAGAGTTGGCCGAAACCCTCCGCCGTACCAACGAACAGGCTTCGGGTATCATGCACTTTGCCTATATGACTTGGTTCCGCCAATGCTATGATCACCGGAATATACAACCGTATCCCACTTATTACGCTATGCAACGTGCTATGCAGCCCGTACTTGTCAGTGCGGAACTGTGGGGACGCAATCTTTATGCAGGTGAGAAGTTACATACACGTATCTACGTAGTGAATGACAATGAAGAAGGACGTGACTTGAAGCCTATGTCACTGGCATGGAGCATTGTAGACGAAACCAATAAGGTACTGGCTTCCGGCACGGAACAATTTCCGGCAGTGGAATATTATGGTCGTAAATACATCGAACCGAACATCCATATGCCTTCCAATTTACCGGCAGACAAGGTTAATGTAAAACTGAAACTCACTCTCACCGAAAGCGGAGTCACTTTATCGCAGAATGAATACGGATTATTACTGGCACGCAAGGAATGGAATATCGGTCAAGTAACAGCCAGCAAGAAGATTCTTTTACTGGATAAGGATCATATGAAAGCTACCCTTGACTTCCTGAACATCGCCTGCCAGACAGTACCGTCTATCAAGGAACTACTGAATGCCAAGCAAAAAGCTAATCTCTGCATTATATCGGGCTTGAAAGAATGTACCGATGAAGAAGCAAGATTACTGCGTGAATATCAGTCAAAAGGCGGTCGGATTCTCTTCCTGAACAGCAAAGAGGCAGCACAAAAAGTCTATCCCGAATATATCACCGGATGGATTATTCCCACCGAGGGAGACATTGTGGTGATGGAACGGGATGATGCCCCTGTATTCGACGGAATCGGTGCATTGGAATTACGCTATTTCAATAACAACAAGCGTGAAATTCCACTAGCCTGCACCGCTACATTGAAAGCTGTCCGCCATGAGAATGTGAAGGAACTCGCCGCCCAAATGAAGATCCATGCTTATATCGACGGTGGTAAGCCGGAGGAACGTATCGCACGTATCGAATCTATGCGCGGACTGACGCTGCTACAGATAGCCGACAATAAAGGAAAGTCTCTCGTTTCAACCTTATGTACAGAGAAGGCAACCACTGATCCGATAGCAGGTAAACTGCTGGTAAACATGGTGAATGAATTATTGAAATAGGTATGTAATTGATATCATTGAGTGGAGTTTTTCCATTCTTCCTGCCCGTCTTCCCATTAGAGGAGACGGGCAGTTTTGTTTTTAATTATAATCGAAGTTATTAGCAAAGATGTTCTTACAACTGCAATCTCTGAGTTAATTCACAAAAGATAAGAAATAATAAAAACTTCCCAATTCAGTAGAATTCTTAGTGTCTTCATTGAGAACTGACTAAAAAGTCGGTAGTATCCACATTCTCCTCCTTCGGGAAGGAGGAGTGGTCGAAGACCGAGGTGGTAGGTAAAATGATGTGTATTCCTAATTTTATTGTAAATGAAATAGGAGTGCATTCACCTACACCTCCCCTACGGGTACTCCTCCTTCCGAAGAGAGTTAAGATACTACGACTTTTTAGTCACCTCCATTGTAGATACTACCGCTTTTTCAGTCAACCTCAATGAAGATAGTTTCGACTTTTAATCAAACCAAAGAACAAGCCTTATCCAAACTATTCACATCTTTATTCTATTGAACATAGATTCAAACCAAAAGGCAACTGATTCATTGCGAATCAATTGCTTTTGGTTTCAGTCGTTAATAGTTGTCCCTGGACAGACTACATTACCTCCTTATACACTTAGTTTTCTCTTTATAAAGAAGATACGTTTTTAATAATATACGTTTTACCCTTCACAGTAGCAAAAGAGATTTGATCATCAGCAAGTACCTTTACCTTTGCTCCAGAAACGTTCAGCTCCTTTGCATTCGGATATTTAATCACACATTCCGCACCGGAATTAGAAAGAATCTCTATAGCTGTTATCTTTTCCCGTCAGTCCATGCCGCAATCTACTTCAAAGTTTCCTCTCGCTTTCATTCCTTTGAATGAGCCATTTTTCCATGCATCGGGCAAAGCGGGAAGCAATTCGATATATCCGCCCTGACTTTGCATCAGCATTTCTGCGATACCGGCCGTACAACCAAAGTTACCATCGATTTGGAAAGGCGGATGCGCATACAAACAAATTAGTATATACACCGCCTACATGGCTTCCGGGAACAGTCAGTTTCATGGCACTTCTCAACAGTTTATGAGAGCGGTTGCCGTCATGCAGACGTGCCCAGAAGTTCAGTTTCCATGCTTTGCTCCACCCGGTTCCTTCATCGCCGCGTGTATTCAGCGTCACTTTCATGGCATCTGCATATTTATCGTCCTGTTCGCTTCTTCCGATTACAATCTGCGAACCCGGATGCAACCAGAAAAGATGATTCGTATGCCTGTGTCCGCCATCTCCGGTAACATCCTTCGTCACTTCATCTTTCCATTCCATAAACTGCCCGCCCAAACCGATTTTCGGTCCGGAGAGTTTGCTCATAGCTGTTGCTATCTCTATGATTTCAGGGTCTTTGTCCCTTCCCAGTTCTTTGCTGGCTTTGATCATCATGTCGAACATTTCACAAATCATAGCCTGCGAAGTTGAACAGCCCAGTGAGAACTCACCATGTTCGGGAGAGTGGGACGGGTTTGCTACCAGTGTACCGTCGCGTTCGTCTGTCCAAAGATTGTCTACCCAGAAAAGAGCAGCATCGAGCATCGTATCATAATACTTTTTCAAGAAGTCTTTATCAAGGTTGAACTGATAATACTCCCAGATATCCTGACACATCCATATTGCCCCTGCCGGAAATGATGGGGCGTGCTTTCTTGGCAGGAGCCGTATTGTCCCAAATATTATTCTCATGATGCGTCACCCAGCCGCGAACATTGCCACCATCGGGTTTGCAATAATATTGTTGCGCTGTATACTTTCCACGAGGCACCAGACTTCGGACATACTCTACCATAGGCAGATGACACGGACTCAGATTGGTAGCTGTGTCGGCCAATAATTCATCTGTATATTGATATTCGTATGGTAATCGGCATTCCACGGATTGGAAAGCCTTTCACCCCATACTCCTGCAAGTTGGCGGGCAAAGAACCTTCTCGTGAAGAAGATATCAAAAGATAACGGCCAAACTGGAAATACAGCATTTCAAGATACTGGTTTTCCTGTTCCGAGTTGGTATTCTCGTCCATACCTTTCAGCAAACTGTCCGTAGGGGCAACAGGTGCCTCCGGCAAGTTACCGAGATTCAGTCGCATTCTGTCGTATAACGAATGATAGTCTTTCTGGTGGGTAGCCAACAGAGCCGTGTACTTCTTATCAGCTACTTTATGCAGCGTAGCCTGCACTTTTTCCAACGGATCTTCTTGAGAGAAATAATTGTAGGAGTCGTCCATGCACTGTACATAGTTTGTGGCGGCAGACATCAGAACGATTATTTCATCGGCATCCTCTACTTTCAGCTTCGTTCCGTCCACTACCGAAATCTTTCCTCCTTTATTCTTCACGACCAGTTGCTGCGCATATTTCAGTCCATTCTTCCAGGCATCCCCTACCCGCTTGTCTCCGCTGACCGGAGTCGGATACCCCGTCATGGTAATGGTATGACCGTCTGCCGTAATGGTTTTATCGGTATGCAGCGATTCAAGAGAAATGATGCGTGAAAGTTTTCCCTTCTTCGAATCTGAGGTGAGACGCATCACCATTACATTATCCGGATAACTCATAAAATATTCGCGCTTAAAGGTGATTCCATTCTCCTTATACATTACCGTATGAATCGCATTATCTATATCGAGCGTACGGGTATAGTCGGAATAAGGCAGTTCGGTAGAGGCATCTATCGAGAGTTCCGCCAATTGCGGTTTCTGTTTGTTATCGATTAATTCTGTGATTTCGAGTTTGAAGAAGGTGTATTTGTCCGTCTTCAAAGGAAAAGACAGGGTCTTATTGCGGCTCCCCTTTCCGTCCTTATCATCCCAAACATACCGGACTGCTGATCCAGCAAGTCGTATGATTTTCCGTCTGCCGAACCGTAGAGTTTCCATGATTTCGGATCTCTGCCCGGCATATCATTGGCGGAGGTCAGGCTATAGGAAACAGCCTTGGGAGCATGGGTATATGCCACTTGATAACGCATGGCAGGCTTCCAAAGCTAGGGAACCGGTCGTTATCGGCAAACCATTTGCTGGTAGTGCTCTGATCGAAAAGGCTGCCTATCGACTGACTTTGATTCTTTGTATTGTCATAATTGGTCTGCACTGCTTCTTTTATCAAGACAGGGATACCCGGATTGACAGCCTCTACAATGATATTGCTCAATGTCTGGAAAGAACCGAAATGCTCCTTCGTTCCAGCCAGATTATCAATCAGATTCCGCAATTCTGTGCCGTCACCGTCTCCATCGTAGTTATGGGTAATCAGTTTTCCATTTTCATCTATATATGCAGAACGGTCTGCGGTAAAGTCGTTCATCTTCTGTTGCAACATCACCCGCGCTTTGTGGAGATAATCCTTGTTCACTTCCGGAGCTCTCAGATGTCCTCCATTGTAAGACGGATCTTCACCGGGGCCTCCCGACCACAAGGTATGTTCGTTTGTCTGGATGACATCTACGTAGACGTCACCAAAAATCATGGCTCCCATATAACCGTTACCGATAGGCAGAGCTTCACTTTCCCAGTTTTGGCATGGCGTTATTATAAGTTGCCTTCAAGGTCGGTTGATGAGGCTGTTCGGAGCAAGCCATCATCGTAGTTCCTGCCACAAAGCTAAGTAGAAATAATACATCTGCAAAACGCAAATACTTGTTTCTCATAATACTAAATTTTAAGAAGTAATGTCTTAAGATTGCCCCATACTGTGTCACGCTTGTGCCACCCTATTGGCACAACTGTGCCAAAGGCTTGGCATAACAGTGCCAGTGCGGTGGCACAACTGTGCCAATAGGGTGACACAGACTGTGCAATCAGAAGGCATTACCTCAGTGAATGTAATCTTAATCTTCTTTCTGGTTCAAATTTAAATAAAGTCTATAAATCAATGACTGTTTGCAGACGAATATCTTTGGAAGAAGCACCAACCATAACGTCAAATGCCCCTTTCGGTACTACAAACTGTCCTTTTTCTACATCCCAATAGCGAAGTTGCTCTTTGTCCAACTTAATCTCTACCCGACGGCTTTCCTCCCGATTTCAAAGGAACACGACGGAATCCCTTCAATTCTTTCAAAGGAACAATTCCTCCGGTCTCCGGTATCCGCACATAAACCTGAGCAACCTCATCGCCATTTCTCTTACCGGTATTTTTTAACCGGAATGAAACGGTGACTTCACCGCCCCCGTCTTTTACTTGCAGATCGCTGTATGTAAAAGAAGAGTAACTCAGACCATAGCCGAACGGATAAAGGACATCTCCTTTGAAATATTTATAAGTACGCCCTTTGGTTATATCATAATCATCAAACGGAGCAGTTCATCCAAAGACTTGTAGTAGGTGAGCGGCAGACGTCCGGCAGGATTATAATCACCGAACAATACTTCGGCAACGGCGGTTCCTCCCTGTTCACCCGGATACCAGGCATTCACAATGGCAGGAATATGCTCGTCCATCCAGTTAATAGCCAATGAACTGCCTGCTACCAAAACAACAATTATGTTGGGATTCACTTTATAGATTTCCTGCAGAAACTCTCTCTGATCCGCCGGAAGCTGAATATCATACCGGTCCTGTCCTTCACGCTCTATCGATTTATTGATACCCATCACAGCAACTACCGTTTCACATTCGCGAACCGCTTCCCGGCTTCTCCGTACAAATCGAGACGAGTTGCCTTGCCTATCTGCGGAACTTCCATTGCAACTTTGCAATGGCATAATCCCGGTTGTCATAATATTCCGCTTTCAACTGGTATTCTTTTCCCGCTTCGAGATAAATGGAAGCGGAATCCGTAGATACGGCATGTGCCTGCCATGCATCAATCAGCATCTGATTATTAATGCTCAGGCGGCAACCGTCATCGGATGTAAAGCTGAAAGTATAGCGACCGGAAACGGTCGGTTTCAACTTTCCCGTCCAACGGACAGACAACGGAGATTTAGGCAGGAACGGATCGGGAGCCTGATTGGCAGGTTCAAAGTTGATCCAACTCTCCTTACGCACTCTCGGGGTGCCTTCGAGGCGGGTATTGTCAAAATATTCAGCTTGCAGTCCTTCCGGGAAGTTCTCTCCCTGAATAAGTTCCAGCCCATCGGCAGCAGATTTCCAGGGAGCATAGACGACTTTCACCCGATCGCCTACCCTGTTTCTGATACCTTGTAGTATGGAAACCGGTTCTACTACCGGAGCGCCGCTGTAATCGCCAAACTCACATTTGCCGGCTTGATGCGACTACTGCGATTGATTTCAGTTTGTCAGCATTCAGCGGAAGCCTATTTTTCTGATTCTTCAGTAAACGACACATTGGCGGGCAGCGTCCAGAGCTATCTGCTGATGTTCTTTCGAACCGATCACTGACGGAGAGATTTTAGTATACGGATTTCGTTCCCCGCTATCAAAAAGTCCCAGTTTCATGCGGGCCGTCAGCACATGATAGGCGGCGGAGTCAATATCGGCATCCGATACCATATATTGTTTGTAAGCATTCAATAAGGGGCCGTCATACACATCGTCACCGCATTCAAGGTCGAGTCCCGCCTTGATGGATAAAGTGGCAGCCGCCTCCTTCGTCTTTACATATTTATGGGCATTGACCAGCAAGGCAGGTCCGCCACAATCGGAAACGACATATCCCTGAAATCCCCAGTCCTGACGCAACACCTTTTGCAGCAGCCACGGATTCAGCGTGCAGGGCACATCATTCAGCGCATTATAGGCGGACATGATGGAAGCGGCTTTTCCCTTCCTTCACACACATTTCGAAAGCAGGAAAATAATATTCACGCAGTTGTTTCTCCGATATCTGCGGGTTGCAGACAAAGCGATTATGCTCTTCGTTGTTGGCGGCAAAATGCTTGGGAGTAGAAACGATTTTCAGGTAATGCGGATCATCTCCTTGCAGTCCGTTCACAAAGGCTGTTCCCATTATTCCACTCAGGAAAGGGTCTTCTCCATACGTTTCCGGTGTTCGTCCCCAACGCGGGTCGCGTGCCATGTTCACGGTAGGCGACCAGAAAGTCAGCACATCGCTGAATTGTTCTTTCTGTTCTCTTCCCTGATCCAGCTCGTTCCAACGGGCACGCGCCTCATCCGAGATCACTGTGGCTACCTTTTCTGCAACTCCGGATTCCAGGTTGCTGCCAGTCCAATGGCTTGTGGAAATACGGTGAAACGTCCGGGACGTACTACTCCATGCAATGCTTCATTGCCATGATAGTATTTATCGATACCCAAACGGGGAATGCCGGGAGAAGTGGCACGAAGCAAACTGATCTTCTCTTCCACCGTCAAACGGGAAATCAAATCCATTACCCGTTCATGCACAGGCGCATTTTCATTCTTGTATAGCTCCTGTGCGTGAACGAATGAACAAGACAAGGCTGACAACACACCTGTCAACAAATCTTTTTATACCTTTTCATCATGATCATTTTTCTACCTTATTTAATAACAAACATGGTAAGCCCCGTACTCTCCCCCATCATTTATCCCAGCTGTCCGTGCGGAAAGGAGATGCCGGCAAGCCTTTCTCGTTATACAGGTTACAACGGGGGCTATTGGAAATCCGTAACGTACGGCAAGAGGTACAGCCACTTCACTGCTGGACACAATCACCTTATTTCCTTCAATCACCGCATCCGCCCATACAAACTTACGGTCCGCTCCTGCAATGCCGAAGCCTGTCAGCTTCGTCGGTTTCGGATGAGGCGGTTTTCCTGCCGGGATGTACGGAGAAGTTCCCATCACCAACTTTTTACCCTGATTAGTAAACTCCAGAATGATCTTATTTCCTTTCACAGACATCTTTTTATAAAGAGGTCCCATGCCGACAATTTTCTCTCCGTATGCCAGCTTTCGGGCAGCAAGAGCCAGCCGGTGTCCGACATCGTATTTATCTACCGGATGCAAATCGAAAGGATCTCCTACATCGATTGTCACAGCCATTGCCGTGTTGGGCAGATTCAAGGCCTTCAACTGTCCTTCCCGTACCAGCGCCAGCCGTTTCCTTCGACAGACGGCTCGGGATCTACCGGTTCGAAATTGGGAAGCTGCACATATACGAAAGGAAAATCACCGATTCCCCATTTCTCTCTCCAATCCGTAATCATCCGGGAGAACAGGGTAGCATATTCTTTTCCAGAGCCGCCGGAGTTAAATTCTCCCTGATACCAGATGACTCCCTTTATACTCAAAGGGATTAAAGGAGAAATCATTGCGTTAAACAGATTGGACGGACCATTATTTCCCCCATTCGGTTTACGCGGATTGGGCGGACGGGGAACGGCTGGCTGTGGTTTGGAGGAGCCGGCTTTCCAGCTGCTTGTGCTGCCTGCACAGCTATCGCCCATTCTTTTTGTGCCTGATTCCATTCTTTTCCTACCGTTTTATCCCATTCCCTTACCGCTTCATCAAATTCTTTCTGCTTCTGTGGATAAGTGGCGAGTATTTCCGGATTATCTTTCACATTCTTCTCATACGCAGCTACATAGTGAGCCAAAGCCGGTTCTTGTTTCAATCCGGAAAGACTGGTCCAGGCTTCTGCACGCGTACCTCCCCATGCAGACTGGATAACTCCCAACGGCGTCCGTTTGCAGCACGCATATCACGTGCAAAGTAATAAGCTGTCGCCGAAAAGCCCTGTCCATTGATCTTAGCCAACATCTCCGGTGTACAAAGCACCCATCTGGTCAGCCCGTTCGGGGTAGATGTTCCCTGAGGAACTTCAATATCGGTCAATGGCTCTAACGACGTGTTCTTGGGAACAAAGAACAAACGCAGCAAAGGATCTTCCGAAGCGGATATATCGTCAGCATATTCTTTTCTTACCTTTATTCCCCATTCCATATTCGATTGTCCGGAAGCAACCCATACATCGCCTACCAACACATCCGAGTAGACAAGTTTGTTCTTACCGGCAATCGTCAGAGTCTGCCCTTCTTTCTTCGTTTTTATCGGTTTCAGGTTCACTCTCCATGTTCCGTCAGTGTCAGCAGTAGTTTTCACTTTCTGTCCGGCAAAGACTACCTCTACAGTTTCTCCGGCATCAGCCATCCAAAGATGGCAATCTTTGTGTCTTGCTGCAACACCATGTGATCACCGAAGATCAGCGGCATCCGTACATCGGCTTTCATCTTTGTCAGCCCAAAGCTTACGGACAACAAGAATATCCATAATATGAAAAGAAGTCGTTTCATTGTATTAAAAGTTAGGGGAATAAATTAGTACTACATAGACACCATCTTGTATTTGGTCGTAAACGCTACAGGCTGCTTATTCTCTTTTGCCAGCTTGAACGGAATCAGTTTTTCTTCACCTGCTCCCAGTTCATAATGAACGGCATCTCCCACTTTCTTACCATCCACAAACATTTCCACCTTACCGATATCCATCAACGTACCTGTATTTTTCACACTCACCCACACTGTCTTCTGATTCTTGACAAGGTTCTCTTCTACCTTGGACACAGCAAGATCGAAATTGGCACCAAACTCATGTGTATAATTAAGCATTCCCGTGACGCCTTTCTTGTTATCACTATAGCCTACACTATGTTTGATCTCATTTTTAGCTACGTAATCGGGACTCATTCCGCCTACCATGATTTTGAACTCTCCTTTTTCCACGACTCTGTCCATCCGGTCATTGAGCAATGAAATATCATATGGAGTCATTTCAAACGAAACAGTCTTCGATTCTCCCGGCTGCAAATGAATACGGGCAAAGTCTTTCAATTCCATAACACGGGTTTTCACACTGGCATACATATCCGTCACATATAGCTGAGCGATTCATCACCCGCACGGCTTCCTACGTTCTTCACTGTAGCCTGAACTTCCACATTGCCATTCGCCTTTTCCTGTATTTTCAGATTAGAATATTCGAACGAAGTGTAGCTGAGTCCGAATCCGAAGCGGTAGAGAGGATAATATTCCATGTCTACATATTCGTAACGGCGTCCTGAAGTCTTGAAGTTATAATACAAAGGAAGTTGTCCTACGTGACGCGGGAATGTCATCGGCAGGCGACCGGCAGGATTGTAATCACCAAACAGTACATCTGCCATAGCCGGACCACCTTCTTGTCCCGGCAACCAGTTTACCAAGATAGCCTTGCACATTTCGGATGCTTTCAGAATATCATAAGGACGGCCTGCCTGAAGAATCAGTATCACCGGTTTTCCGGTTGCACAGACTGCTTCCAGCAACTCCTGCTGTTTGCCCGGAAGGATTAAAGTCGCCCAGTCGTTATTTTCTCCACATGTCTTACGGACATCATTGGTCGCTTCACTGGTAGAGCAGTCACCCAGTACCATAATCACGACATCTGATTGGGAAGCTGCCTTCACAGCTTTCGGAATATTGGTTTCGTCCGGATTGGTAAAGTCACATCCTTGTTCATAAAGAACTTTGGTCTGCTTGCCCACTGCGCCTTTGATACCTGTCAATACCGATTTCAGTTGTCCCGGAAGCAATTTCGGAGTGTAATCGCCCGGCTGCAGGTCATCTGCACCGGGACCCAGTACCGCAATCGTACGCAGTGTCTTTGACAAAGGAAGAAGATTGTCTTTGTTTTCCAGCATTACAATTGATTCACGTGCGCCTGACGTGCCATTTCCTTATGGCTGTCCGAGTTCCATCCCGGGTATATTTTCTTCCAGTCCAGTGGTTTGCAAGGATTCTTTCAAAGAGTTCGTTGCGGAACATCGTACCCAGCATCGTACGGCATACATTGTCCAGATCTTCCATATTGATACGACCGTCTTTTGCCGCCTGAATCACTTTCTTTATTATTTGTAAGTATCACCGCAATTGGTCGCAATGCCGGCAGCCAATGCCTGATTTGGCTGCTTCAATCTTATCTTTTGCCGTGTAATGTTTACGGGCTGTCAGATTTCCGATAGCGCCACAGTCACTGACGATGAATCCATTGAATCCCCATTCCTGACGCAATATCTGTTGCAGCAGTTCTTTGCTCTTGGCAACCGGAACTCCCATATAATCGGAATAGCCATCATCAAAGACTGGCAGTCATAATTACGGATCGCATGACGGAACGGAACCAGATGAATCTCGCGCATTTCACGTTCGGACAGTCCTATATCATGTGAGTCACGTCCACCCAACGGGGCACCATGTCCACCGAAATGCTTGGGAGTAGTAAACAATCCTCTGGACTGGTATCCTTTGATCCATGCACCTCCTATTTGTGACACCAATACAGGGTCTTCTCCAAAGGTTTCTTCACAGCGCCCCCAACGTGCATCCTGTGCAACGTCCAACACCGGCGACCATGCCTGTTTTGTATTGGCAGCCACTGTCTCGTCTCCGATCACCATAGCCACTTCTTCCGTCAGCTTCCTGTTCCAGGTAGCTCCCATCGCCAAAGCCTGAGGGAAGATAGTAGCACCGCTACCATAAGAGAAACCATGCACCGCTTCTACCTTTGTGATAGGAGGCACGTACAAATGAGGAATACCGGGAATGCCCCATCCTTCACGGATCAGTTCCATTTTATCCTCCGGCGTCATCACTGCCAACAAACTTTCCACCCGTTCTTCTACTGGCAGTGACGCATCCATATACCGACGGTCAGTTACTTTTCCCTGACTGTCCGTCAATACCTTTTCTGCCACAAGAACCGAAATTTCTTTCAGAGAGAAAGGTTTATCCAACTTTCCCGACTTAAAATTCAGCTTGACGTGTGCACCGTATTTAGGAGTGAATTTGACTTTCATCTGTTTGTCGCTCCCTTCGATCCGGTAGTTCACGGGAGTTCCCAGATTCATGGGGTCATAAGTGACAAAGATATCCAGTACTTCTTTCAGTTCATTCTTATTGATACCCTGCATCTGAAGGTCCAGTTCACAAACATCTCCGGGCTGCTGAATGGTAAACATCAGCCATTGTTCAGCCTTTAGTGCCTGAGAAGGGATTGTCCACATCGTTTTTACATTCCTGTCAAAGGCTAAAGCAGCATTTTCCGCATTTGCAGAAGCAGATACCGATAATATATCACTCTGTTGCTGTGCCATTGCTACCGAACATGACAATAACCCTACTGCCAATATCCATTTCATTTTGTTTTTCATGCTATGTTCGTTTTTCAACTATTATAAGGATTCTATTTATCAATTGCCTGTGTATGGATCTATCTGTTATTTAGTTTGCTTCACCATTTTTATAGTGCCGTCCGGATTGTAGTACAGTTTGTCCACACAGATAGAGCGCAGCCAATCATGACCGGACAATGCACTGTTGTGATAGAAAGAATACCATTGTCCCTTGAACTCGACAATAGAGCCGTGGTTGGTATAACTATCGGTGGGTTCCATGTAAATTCCCTTGTATTCCCAAGGCCCCAAAGGCGAATCACTGATGGCATAACACATTCGGTTATGCTTTTCTCCGTCGTCGTGGTTATCAGAATAAGACAAGTATATTTTCCGTTATACTTATGTATCCAGGTCGCTTCGTGGAATCTGAAAGTCCCTCCATAGTCCGCATGGGCCCATCCAGTTCTATCATATTATCTTTCAGTTTGCCACCTTTGCAGGTACCACCGCCACCATTGTAGATATAGGCCTGTCCGTCATCGTCCACAAATACACAAGGATCGATCATCGGATCCATTCCCTCAATATATCCCTGTACTTTGAATCCCTCCGCAGGCTTGTCACTGGTAGCTACACCGATCTCCCAGCTATCATTCCAGTCTGTTTCGCTGGGATGAGGGAAGTAGAAATAGTAGGTGCCGTTTCTGTAAGCACAATCCGGAGCCCACATAAAACCTCCTTCTTTCCGTCCCCACGGCACTTGGTCGGAACTCAGGATTTCTCCATGATCCGTCCAGTTAATCATATCATCAGTCGAGAATACATGATAGCGGTCCATCAAGTCACATCCACGCGGAGGAGCAATGTCATGAGAAGCGTACACATACAATCTGCCATCTTCCCATACATGCGCTGACGGGTCAGCGGTATACATATGCCGAATAAAAGGATTCGGACTTTTCGTATCCAGCTTTGCACTAAATGCCACAGCTTTTTCCTTTCTTAAAATCTTAGCGGCTTCTCCCACCAATTTCAAATAATGATCGCTTTCCACGCCTTCTTCAAGGGGCACAAATGTACTTTTACCTACGGGAACCTTCTTAGCACATTTAAAGATGGCCGTCCCTTCATCTATTTCATCAAACATAGCCACGTAGATCATTTCAGCACCCGCCCGAATGGCTCCCATCAATTGCGTCCAAAGGAAAGAACCTTTATTGCGGGGAATAAACGAATTATGATCTTTCCCCTTCAGATTTCCCCATGAGAAACCGGGGAAGACCAGCGGAGCATAATCTACCTGATTCTTCTTTGCCCACTGAATATCTTCTTCCACCAGTTTCTGATACTTGGGATAAGTCGTTTCATTATAACGCCCTACAAACCAAGGCATCATGATATCACATTTTCGGATAAGCTCATGCAGGCGGGGATCTGATTCTGTGTCCCCATTCAGTGTACGCCACTGCGTAGGTACTCCAAGCATCACACTGAATCCCTGTGACTTCAAGCCGTCAATAATATGAGCGGCTTCTTTCAGCCCATAGCGACGATTATCATTAAATCCGACTCCCCAAACCGTAACCAGCGGTTTACCATTGTGATACAGATAAGAGGGGTTCTTTGCATGGTCTTTTAAAGAATAGCGTTCTGCTATTTCTGCTATGTCTTTCAGCAACAACTGCTCTTCTCCCGGTTGCATGCCGCTCAGGTCGTACATCACACAGATAGCCCGTTCGTATTTATTGGCAAATTTCATCGCTGAATTCAGTACTTTATTAAAGTGTTTCAATCCGCTTTCGTTCCGTATCTCCGTAATAAAACGCTGCATAAATACTCCGTCCAGTCCATACTCCTGCATCCATTTAAAATGTACATCAACCGTAGATTCATCATGAGAAGAAAAACATAAGCCGGTTTACCGTCAGCAAAGGAAAACTCAGTCTTATAGAGTTTCTTATACTCCGACACTTCAGGCCAAAGGTCTACCGAGCATGACCCCGGACGAAAACCATTACGTCCATTATAATGATGCCAACCACGGCCCGAGCCGTCACCAGGGGTGTTGAACCACCCCTGATAACCTGCCATGACCAATCCTTTGTAAGAATTATACTGTTTCCCACCGGATTGTGCCATCACCCCTATTGAAAACAATAAACACACCAACAACCAATCAAACCTTTTTACCATGTTATTCTTTTATTTTTCATGTTATGTTATTACGTCTGCCAAAAAATATTTTTCAGCAAAGTAAAGGGGCATCCCTTAATAAATACCACAAAAACGAATTAATAATGACTTAAAATCGAATTAATTGAAGAAAAAGAAGAGTATTCGTAGAAATATTATACAGAAATATATAAATATCACAGATATAGTCCGCATTCTTCGTGCAGACTATCAGCCAAACAGGGCATTTATTATTTATGCGAATCAGTAGTTGGATTTTGTTCGTTTTCGATTCAGATTTGAATCAACCGCTGATTCGCATTAATAGCTAATAAAGCGAAAATAAAAAATTAAGTCCGAAGATTTATTCTTCTCCTGACCTCGTAAGGAACTCAGTTCAATGACACAAAAAGAGAAAGGAAGTAGTGTAGCGAATAATTCATCGATTTAC
>ENA-OQIG01000475-OQIG01000475.1-human-gut-metagenome-genome-assembly--contig:-NODE-475-length-23154-cov-4.514483_pt1 | contig 23154 bp, 23 predicted proteins | sample MGYA00242576_ERZ504741 | MGnify/ENA primary metagenome ERZ504741 (study PRJEB26092, sample SAMD00036436) | human gut metagenome | host: Homo sapiens | study: EMG produced TPA metagenomics assembly of... | reverse complement strand
GGTTTATTTTTTCGTTTCAGTAAATGTAATCTTGGATTATCATCTTTTATAAATGAAAATCCTTTTCTTTGCATAAATACATAGCATACATACTATGAAGGTAAAAGAATATATCCAATGGTTACTCCCTTCGCGTAAGTGGAGAGTACTTGCGATCATTATAACAGGTGTGATTGTAGGTGGAGGAGCTCTTTTTCTTTATATGCTCCGGGCACATACCTATCTGACCGATGATCCGGCTGCCTGTGTCAACTGTCACATCATGGGACCTTATTATGCAACCTGGTTCCATAGTTCGCATAGCAGGAATGCTACGTGCAATGACTGTCATGTTCCCCACGAAAATCCTGTGAAAAAATGGGTGTTCAAGGGAATGGATGGCATGCGTCACGTTGCTGTATTTCTGACACGGGGCGAGAAGGATGTGCTTCGGGCCAATAAAGAGAGTGCGGAGGTGATTATGAACAATTGCATTCGTTGCCATACACAACTGAATACGGAATTTGTAAATACGGGACGAATTGATTATATGATGTCTCAGGTAGGTGATGGGAAAGCTTGTTGGGACTGTCATCGGGACGTACCGCATGGCGGAAGCAACAGTGCTGCCTCCACTCCTGACGCATTAGTACCTTATCCGGATTCTCCCACACCGGAGTGGTTGAGAAAGATGATAGAATAAATAAAAAATCAAGATAACTAATTATGGAAAAGAAACTGAAATCATGGCAGGGATGGCTGTTGTTCTGCGGAGCGATGGCAGTCGTTTTTGTACTCGGGCTTGTAGTCTCTTCACTGATGGAGCGCAGGGCGGAAACGGTAAGTGTTTTCAATAACAAACGGGTGGAGATTACCGGAATAGAAGCCCGGAACGAAGTGTTTGGAGAAAATTATCCCCGGCAGTACGAGACGTGGAAAGAAACGGCAAAAACCGATTTCAAAAGCGAGTTTAATGGCAATGAAGCGGTAGATGTGCTTGAACAGCGCCCTGAGATGGTGGTGCTATGGGCCGGATATGCATTTTCAAAGGATTACTCGACTCCACGGGGGCACATGCATGCCATTGAGGACATTACTCATTCACTTCGTACCGGTGCGCCGATGGATGATAAAAGTGGTCCGCAGCCTTCTACCTGCTGGACTTGTAAGAGTCCGGATGTGCCTCGCATGATGGAGGCGGTTGGAGTGGACTCGTTTTATAACAACAAGTGGGGAGCTTTCGGCAGTGAGATTGTCAATCCGATAGGTTGTGCAGACTGTCATGAACCGACAAATATGAAATTGCATATCAGCCGTCCGGCTTTACGGGAGGCTTTTGCCCGCCAGGGAAAAGATATAGACAAAGCGACTCCACAGGAGATGCGTTCGCTGGTATGTGCGCAATGTCATGTAGAGTACTATTTTAAGGGGGATGGTAAATATCTGACTTTCCCTTGGGATAAGGGATTCTCGGTAGAAGATATGGAAGCCTACTATGATGAGGCCGACTTCGCTGATTATACACATGCGTTGAGCAAAGCCCGTATACTGAAAGCGCAGCATCCGGATTATGAAATTTCTCAGATGGGGATTCATGCCCAACGCGGAGTATCGTGTGCCGATTGTCATATGCCCTACAAAAGTGAGGGAGGCATGAAGTTCAGCGATCACCATATTCAAAGTCCGTTGGCTATGATCGACCGGACTTGCCAGGTGTGTCATAGGGAGAGTGAAGAGACTTTAAGAAATAATGTATATGATCGCCAGCGTAAAGCGAACGAAATTCGTGGCCGTTTGGAGCAGGAATTGGCTAAGGCACATATTGAGGCTAAATTTGCATGGGACAAGGGTGCGACAGATGTCCAAATGGCAGAGGCGTTAAAGTTGATTCGCCAGGCTCAGTGGAGATGGGATTTCGGAGTAGCTTCGCATGGAGGCGCATTCCATGCTCCGCAAGAGATACAACGTATTCTGGGGCATGGGCTTGACAAGGCTTTGCAGGCCCGGTTGGCTATTTCGAAAGTACTGGCTCAGCACGGCTACACGGCTGACGTTCCGATGCCTGATATTTCGACAAAGGAAAAAGCACAGGAATACATCGGTCTGGATATGGAGAAGGAGCGTAAGGCGAAAGACAAATTCCTGAAAACAATAGTACCTGAGTGGTTGGAGAAAGCGAGAGCCAACGGTCGTCTGGCTAAACTGTAGACTATGTGGCAGAAACCTTGGGGATATAAAGAGGGGTTCGCTATCTGTGGCGGGCTCTTTCTTACAGGCACTTTCCTGCAAATAACGATAGGAAAATGTGAGCTTTCCATTCTTTCATACCCTATGAATGTGTGCGTGGGAGTATTGTATCTTGTTATCTTGTTACTGATCTACGCCTTTTCGCAAAAGAGTTATTTCATCCGGTGGATGGGAAGCTGCCAGGCTGCCGTTTCATCTATGGTATCAGTCGCGATGCTGACTGTAGTGATGGGCTGATTCGCCAAGTGAAGTCCGATGTACCTCTGTTAGGTGCTGAGAGCTGGCTGGGGTTTTCGCAGATGTTGTCGGCATGTTCGTTTGTGCTGTTGTTCCTTTGGATGATCACTTTGTTGGGACTGACCACAATTCGGAGGATACACCATTTCCGCTGGTGTGATTTTCCTTTTGTATTGAATCACTTGGGACTGTTCCTTGCACTGACCGGTGCTATCTTGGGTAATGCCGATATGGAGCGTTTGCGGATGACTACAAAAACAGGACAGGCAGAATGGCGCGCGTTGGACGAGAACCAGAAAATGCGGGAGTTACCTCTGGCAATAGAACTCCAGGACTTTACGATTGATGAATACCCCCCGAAGTTGATGCTGATAAATAATGAAACAGGTGAGGCATTACCGTCAAAGAAACCGGAAAACCTGTTGATTGAAGAAAATTTTCATACCGGACGATTGCTTGATTGGGAAATTGGTATCGAGAAGAAAATACCTCTGGCTGCCAGTGTAGCGACTCAGGATACGTTGAATTTTGTAGAATTTCATTCAATGGGGGCTACTTATGCTGTTTATCTGAAAGCTGTGAATAATAAGACAGGACAGCAGCGTGAAGGATGGGTGAGTTGCGGGAGTTTTATGTTTCCTTATAAAGCTATCCGGCTTGACGATCAGACCAGTCTGGTGATGCCGGAACGTGAACCCCGTCGTTTTGCATCCGAAGTCAAGGTTTATACGGAATCGGGATGCCGTGATTCGGCTACGATTGAGGTGAATAAGCCTTTTGAGTTGGAAGGGTGGAAAATATATCAATTGAGTTATGACGAGTCGAAAGGGCGTTGGAGTGATATCAGCGTATTCGAACTGGTTCGTGATCCATGGTTGCCGGTCGTTTATACCGGTATCTGGATGATGATAGCGGGAGCTGTCTGCCTGTTTGCCTTGTCACAGAAAAGAAAGGAGGACAACACATGAGTTGGGATCAATTTGTGATTTTTGCCATTGTAGCACTTTTATGTTGGGGAATCGGTGCGGTTGCCGCCTGGAGAGGAAAGCGGCAATGGATGGTCTATACGGCTACATTAGCGGGATTGGCTGTCTTTTTTGCCTTCATTCTCGGGATGTGGATCTCTCTGGAACGGCCTCCGATGCGTACGATGGGTGAAACCCGTTTGTGGTACTCTTTCTTTTTACCTTTGGCAGGTATCATAACGTATAGCCGCTGGCGATATAAATGGATTTTGAGTTTCAGTTTTATTCTTTCGCTGGTGTTCGTCTGTATCAATCTGTTTAAGCCTGAGATACACAATAAAACTTTAATGCCTGCTTTGCAGAGTCCTTGGTTTGCACCGCATGTTATTGTTTATATGTTTGCTTACGCTATGTTGGGAGCGGCGGCTGTCATGGCTGTTTATCTGCTTTGGATCAAAAAGAAAACTCCGGAAGAACGTGAGATGGAACTGTGTGACAATCTGGTCAATGTGGGACTGGCATTTATGACGCTGGGAATGTTGTTTGGTGCATTGTGGGCAAAAGAAGCTTGGGGGCATTATTGGAGTTGGGATCCCAAAGAAACGTGGGCGGCTGCTACGTGGCTCGGTTACCTTTGCTATATACATTTTCGGATGAACCGGAGGCAAAAAGTGCGTACGGCGCTTGTCGGACTTCTCATTTGCTTCGTATTACTGCAGATGTGCTGGTATGGCATTAATTATCTGCCATCGGCACAGGGGACCAGCGTACATACGTATAATCTGAATTGATAAATCGTTAACTACTAATTTAGAAACGAGTTATGAGAATCACAAATCTATTTTGGACAGTTGTGCTTTTAGCCCCACTGTCTGTCTTTGCACAGCAACAGAAAGAGAATCTGTTTACAATTGATGCACAGATACGTACCCGTGGTGAATACCGCAATGGAGTGTTGAATCCTCGTCCGGAAGGAGAAGAACCCACTTTCTTTGTTAACGAGCGTGCCCGGCTTTCTTTAGGGTATCAGCGTGACAGGTTACAGATGAGACTTTCTGCACAGCACGTAGGAGTGTGGGGGCAGGATCCTCAGATTGATAAGAATGGAAGGTTTATTTTGCATGAAGCGTGGGCTCGCCTTGACTTCTCAAAAGGATTATTTGCGCAGTTGGGAAGGCAACCGTTGTCGTATGATGATGAGCGTCTGCTTGGCGGACTGGACTGGAATGTGGCCGGGCGATTTCACGATGCATTAAAATTGGGATATGAAAGTAAACTGCATAAGTTGCATTTGATATTGGCTTTCAATCAGAATGATGAAAACCGTTCATACGGAGGCACTTATTATGCTTCCGGAGCGCAACCTTATAAAACGATGCAAACGGTTTGGTATAACGGTCATTGGGCTAAAGATTTCACTGTTTCGCTGCTTTTTATGAATACCGGATTTGAAACGGGTACGGAGGGAAATGGTAAAACAGCCAATATGCAGACAATGGGCACTTATTTGGTATACACGCCCGGAGCGTGGCTGTTCAATGGCAGCGCTTATTATCAGTCGGAAAGAATAAGGCTGACAAGAAAGTATCTGCTTATATGTTTAGCCTGAAAGCCGGTTATAAAATTGATCCGAAGTGGAGCGTAAGCCTAGGTACGGACTATCTTAGCGGCGATCCCGATAGTAAAAAAGTGAGTACTTTTGACCCGTTATATGGAACGCATCATAAATTTTACGGAGGTATGGACTATTTCTATGCATCGGCTTACAATAAGGGGTTGTGGGATAAGATTTTGAGCGTAGACTTTAAACCGACTAAGAAATTGAGTTTCTCGTTGAATTATCATCACTTCTCTACTACATATGACGTTATGGCTACAGATGGTAAGGAAGGACGCTGCCTGGGGTCGGAATTGGATATGCAGGTAGATTATACTTTGATGAAAGACGTAAAACTGACTGCCGGTTATTCTACTATGCTTGGAACTAAGTATATGGATATAGTAAAGGGAGGCAACCATAAAAGTTGGCAGGACTGGGGCTGGTTGACACTGAATATCAATCCACGCATTTTATTTACTAAGTGGTAAGATTGGTACGGGAGAAAATGCTATCTTTGCTCAAAAGACAAGCATCGTGGTAAAAGTAGAGTTACAGACGAATATCAAAAGATTTTGTGGCAGATATCTTTGTTTAAGGATATGGATAACAGTTTGCAACGTCGGCTGCCACAAGAGCTGGAACTTTCGGTGTACGAGGTTGCCAGAAAAGAGATCGTATTGAAGCAGGATACCTATTGCAATCATTTATATGTGCTACTGAAAGGGGAACTGGAGGTTAATATTGTCGATGTGGCGGGAAACCTGGTAAAAGTAGAAGATATTCGTGCTCCCCGTGCTTTTGCCACTCCTCATTTGTTTGGTGATAAGAATCTTTTACCTGCTACGTTTACTGCCAGTGAAGATTCTGTATTGTTGATGGCTACCCGTACTTCCGTTTTTAAATTGATTAGTTCTGTACCCGATTTGTTGCATCGCTTCTTGTGTGTGACGGGTAATTGCAACAAATGTACGGTTACCCGTCTGCGCATCCTGTCTTATAAGATGCTGCGCAGCCGTTTGGTCTATTATTTTATGGAGCATAAGATTTCTCCGGATACAGCCTTGCTGGAGCACAATCAGGTTCAATTGGCAGAATATCTGGGAGTGACGCGTCCGGCACTCTCGAAGGAGATAAATAAGATGATGAAAGAGGGGCTGATTTCGATCAATAAGAAAGTAGTGACGTTGGAAGATATGGCGGCACTCAAAGAATATATCTGAAACGGTATCTGCTACAGATACCGTTTCAGTGCTTTACTCCAGATTCTATACCCCTCTTCTGTCAGGTGTAATCCGTCCGTAGTCAGTTCTTTTCGCATCACGTTGCTGTTTTTCTCCGTAAATAATGGAAAGAGGTGGATAAAAGGTATTTTCTTTTCTTTGGCAAGTGCTTCAAGTTTGCGGTTAATTTCGGGTATCAGTCAGTTTTCCCGGTCATCGTTTTATATCGTCCGAACGATTCGTTGATAGGCAGAAGACTCTGTATATAGAGTTTGGTGCGTGGTGATTCGGTTTGGATTTTCTCAATGACTTTGGTTATCAAACTGACTACACTATCGGTGCTCAGGTCGTGTGACACATCGTTGATTCCGGCCATTAGGAAAAGTTTTTTGGGAGTCCCCGGTAAGATCTGAAAAAGACGTTGACAGATTCCCAATGCTTCGTCACCGATGATCCCCCGATTTCTTATGTTTTTTTTATTTAGGCGCTTGCTCCAATTCCCACCGTTTTCCGTGAGACTGTAGCCCACTATTCACTAAATATATTCAGTGAAATTCCGTTTTATAGGTTATCTTTGTATATCAGTTATTTGTAGATGTTTTCATTTGGTTTGCATACTCACGAAATTTCACGGTTTTAGAAAATATTGGTACTATTTGATACCATATTTCGGGATATATTTTGTACCTTTGCATCACAGTAACCAAGATATATCGCGTATGGATTTCATCTTCATCAAATCATCCAAGGCCGGAAAGGAGGACTACGGTTCCATCTATGCCCGTGTGCGCACCGGAAAGGCGAACATGAAAGTCGTGACGGGCTTCACCATCAAGCAGCTTGAATGGGAAAAGTACCGCAGCCTGCAATACACCTCGTCAGCCTGATGTCGAGCATCGGGATAAAGTACGGGCAGTTCGCCCAAGTCCTCGCGAGGATAAAGGCGGCATTCGAGGCGGAAGGCTTCAACCCCAAGGAGGCCAAGAACATCATCGAGAGCGTGAAACACGACGTGCTCAACGGAATGATACAGATTGTGGAGGTCAAGCCCAAAGGCAGGATGCTGTTCGAGGATTTCCTCACCTCTTATATAGAAGACATGGAAACCGGACGGCGCACCAAGAAAGGCCGTACCGTGAAAGTATCACCTGCCTATATAAAAGGTCTGCGCATTATCCAAAAACAGATTCTTAACTACCAAAAGGAAACCCACCGCAAACTCGGACTGGATGACATGACGATGGAGACACGCAACAGCCTTGTCGGTTACTGGAAGGAACGGGGCTTGATGCCCAACGCCATCAACTCGTATATGACCGATGTCCGCACGGTGGCAAAGGCGGCTTACGAGGACAAGCTGACCAAATGCGATGATTTCCGTCATTCCGACTTCGTGCCGAAAAAGGAGGAAGTGGACAACATCTATCTCACGCCGGAACAGATACAGGAAATGCTTGACCTTGACCTTTCCACCAAGGAAGCTGTGAAAAAGAGACTGGAATCACTTGACATCAGCGAGGACGAGAAATTGGCACAACTTTCCAAATGCCGCATCACCCATATCAGGACACTGGAGCACGTGAGGGACATTTTCGTCGTGGGCTGCCTGACCGGGCAGCGTGTTTCCGACTATTCAAGGATATGCGAGGACATGATAACGGAAATCGGCGGCACTGAGTTCATACTCATCACCCAACAGAAGACGGAAAAGAAAGTCTATATCCCCGTTGACAGGCGCGTGAGAGCCATACTTGCCAAGTATGACGGCAAGTTGCCCCCGGTTCATCCCAATGAAATGAACAAGCTGGTGAAGACCATCGGCCTGTTGCTCGGCTGGACACATGACTGCGGTTTTGACGAGAAGCGTCTCAACCCCAAACGGGGAAGGAGGTTCTGCGACATGCTCCTTTCCCATACAGCCCGAAGGAGTTTCGCCACCAACGCGTATAAGGCTGGCGTCCCTCTGCCTTCCATCCAAGCCATCACCGGACACAGCAGCGAGGCGCAACTGCGCCGCTACCTGAAACTGGATGCGGAGGAAAAGGCCGTCATAGCATTAAAGGACTTCAAGGTATCATCAAAATATAAGAAGGTGCTTATGGAAAAATCAAGATTTGACATCATTAGCGACCTGTTCAAGCTGTCCAACGTAATCAGTGGGAGCCTGAAACTTGCGGAATCGCTTGCCGACAAGTCTTCCGGCAGTGACGAAACGGATTGCAAGGATATTTGCCGGAACATCAGATACAGCCTGAAGCCCCTGCCTTTTCTTTTGGCCGGCATCAGGGAATATGTCACCGAACACGAGGATAAGGATCTGGCACGGAAATTCGTCGGGCTGCACGATGACACGAAAAGGCTTCATGGCATCTGCTCCAAATATGCGGACTTGGACAAGGCGGCTTTCCGTACAGGGGTGGCTTACCTGAGCATGGAAGTCATAAGGCAATACTTCTTTCCCGAAAAAGAACAGGAGCAAGTATCGCCGGAAGGTTCTGATATTTCTCCCAAGCCAATGACACGTACCGAAGCCACCGACTGCATCGACACCATCCGTTCCGCCATACGGAAGTGTGCAAAGGATTCAGACGGGAACAGAGGGAAAGAAATGTATGCCATGCTTGCCAAAGTGGATAAGGCGAAAATCCAAGCCGTCAAGGAGTATATTGTCAATGCCAACGACAAGGATTTGGCACAACTTTTCACGGAATATTTTGCAGAAGCCATCCACCTTTCCATGCTGTCCCAAAATGATGATGTGAAAGCACAGTCTGCCGGAATAAAGATGTTCCATATCGCCATGACGATGGGATATGTCAAGAGGAACGTACTGCATGAAAGCGCATCCAAGTTGGCAACATCCAAAACAATACCCTCTTGTACAGAAGAAGCATCATCCGGTTTTACCGCTACAGATACAATGCAAGGCGGTGCGTTCAGCACGACCGCGCAGGTTCCCGTTTTAAGGCTGTACCGTTTCCTTACCACCTTCACCGTACAGAGCGGCCCCGACAAGGTAAGTCGCTATTGGACGGCAATGCCGTTTCCGACCGGGACTTTCTCCGTGCCGTCATGCGTGCCGACTATTCCACGATATACGGTAGTTGCGTGAAGGCAAGATGCGCTGTGTCGCCATCCTGCTGTCCAAAGCCTACTTCAAGGACTGGAAAGGTTACAGGCATCCGCAGCCCGTTCCATGGGGCTGACACCCGAAAGCCTCGCCAAGTATAACGTGGAGAAAACCTTTATAACGAAGCTCAAAGAGCTGCTTCCCATGATAAAATAGTGACATAACCCACAGGTGGCTACAATTCACCACAACCCACAGACTTCCACAAGCCGTTAAGCACCAGTTGTTTGACGGCTTTTTTCATTCGGTGTCATTTCACAGAATACCACAAATTCACAGGTTTCATTATTGCCCTACCTTTGCCGCCATGAACTTAAAATCAGTGGATTATGACAGATAAGACAGAAATGGTACTGGTATCGCGCGACGAGCTTCAACAGCTTATCGGCGCAAGCGTGAGGTGCGCGTTTGAGGAATACCGGCAGGAACAGACACCACAGGACACATCGGAGTATTACACCATCCGGCAACTGGCGGAGAAATGGGGCGTGAGCATAGCGACCATCTGGCGGCACGAGAAGCTGGGACACATCAAAGGACAGCGGATAGGACGGCGTGTCCTGTTTCCCAAGGAACAGATAGACCGCATCAAGAGCCTGAAAGCCACCAACAGGAAGGCCGACAAGAACGCCAAGGGATAATTTACAAGACGCACAACAAAAAAAATCAAGACTTATGAAGAATTTGAAGCAGCTTGTTTTGCCGTGCTACAAATTGGAGATGGCAATGTCCGTGGAGGCATGGTACTTCCTGCACGGGAGCACGGACGGGATATGCAACCTTACCTATCTTCTTTCCCTTTTGTCGAAGATGACAGTATCGGAAGTGCAGAACACCAAACGTGGATTGGGCTATGCCGTCCATCCCGGACAGGCGGACGGCTCCATGCTGGTACTGGCCAAGGAATGGGGCATCGGGCGCAAGGCGGTGTCCCGCCTGTTGGAGGATTTCTCGGAACGCGGGCTAATCCGTGTTGATTCCAATCCCGTGACTTCCATCATAGACATGGTGTGCGTGAAGTCGTGATGATAGCAGGGCGGCTCATCGAGAATCCGACATACCGCCAGACAATCAAGGCATACGAAGGGGTACGTGTATTCCTTTTCAACGGGCAACAATTAGAGACCTTGCGCCGCAGTTCGGCAAGGAAGAAGAAAGAAAAACCGATAGAAGAAACGGCAGAGGGAATAGATGGCTTGCCGTCCATGAATCCGACCCATTCCAATCCTATTATAGAAGAAACAGGTACAGCGGAAACCGAAACGGCAGCAACAACCGAAAGCGGAATGGAAAGCACTGCGGAAAATGCAGCCGTGGATGCCGACGACACACCTGTCTTAGAGGATGGCAACACACTGTCCGGTTCACGGGAATGGAAACAGCCACAGGAATGAAGCGGCAGGAATGGCAAGCGACAATGTTTTAGAAGGGATATTTTTTAGGGCTGGCAAGTTAATGTTTTCGTCCACGAAAACCACGCCACAAACGGCGATCCGGCCACACAGGAAACGGCAAGCCGCAAATTCAGCCCTAAAAAACAGAACGGTTTAACGAATAAAAGAAAACGGATATGACATATCAGGAGAACAGGAACAAGGGAGGCCGCCCAAAAACGGTGAAAGGCAAGGCGCGGACAAAGACCATATCCACACGGCTCACGCTTGCCGAATGGAAAGCGGTCATGAAACGGATTACAGATACAGGAAAGAAACCGTCACACTTCCTGCGTGATTTGTTATTATACGGCAAGGTTGTGTCTGCACGGACACAGGAAGACAGGCAGCAGATAAGGATGCTGGAGGGAGGATGCAACAACCTGAACCAACTGACGAAGATGGCGCACCAACAGGGCTTTTCTCTTTTGAAAGGCAAAATCATGGACTTGCTGGACGAGTTCAATAAAATCATCGAGAGGATATGATGGGCGATTTGAAAAAACGGGCGAGTTTCGCCAGAGTGGTGAACTACGTGAACAACCCGAAGAAGGCAAGGCTTATCGACAGTAAGGACGTGAGACAGGATGACAACACCACCATCGCAAGGAGTATGCAGGGACAGGCGGATGACAAGCCGGGACGCAAGCTGAAAAATCCGGTGTACCATATTTCGCTGGACTTCGCACACGAGGATGCACCCAAGCTGACGGATGCCTGATGGTCGAAATTGCCCGTGAATATATGCGGCGCATGGGCATAACGAACACCCAGTACATCGTGTGCCGTCATACCGACAGGGAACACCAGCATCTGCATATCGTGGCCAACAGGGTGGACAATGACGGGAACACCATCAGTGACAGCAACGATAATGTGCGTAATGTAAAAGTATGCAAAGCTCTCACGAGGGAATACGGACTGCACTTCTCCAAGGGCAAGATGAACGTGAAGCGTGACCGTCTGCGTGGCAAGGACAAGGTGAAATACCAAATCTATGATGCTATCAAGGCGGCATTACCCCATTGCAACTGCTGGTCGGATTTGTGTGACAGGCTGGCAAAACAGGGTATCGGGTGAATTTCAAATACAATAGAAACGAAGGTAAAATCATCGGAGTATCGTTCACGAAGAATGAAATCTCGTTCAGTGGCTCACAGATAGACCGGAGTATGAGTTTTTATAAGTTGAACAGGCTCTTCGGGAACCAAATCGCAGAGGGCATGGAATGGAAGCCCCGTGTGCAAGAACAGCCACAACCGACCCGGCAGGATGTGGGATTCCACAACAATACGGCTGATACTTTTATAAGAGAGCCGTCACCGGCCAAAGCGGAAGTGGACGGCAACGGAAGCATCCCTGCTGAACCCAGTTCAAACATCGTTCAAGTGACCATCGGCACACTCATGGAGTTGTGCGTGCAACCGCACCAAGCCAAGGTGTCATCCGGCGGCGGAGGTGGAAGAAACGAAAGCGGCTGGGGCGAGAATGACAACGAAAAGGACAAACATAAACCAAGGAGGAGAAGAAGATGAAGGACAACAAACAGAGCATAGCCGACCTTATAGGGGCATTGGCAGAAGACATCGAGGATGTCAAGAAAAAGCTGGACGCAAAAGACAGTTCGGACAAGGACGAGGCATTGAAAAGGCTGACGGTGAGACTGGAACCTGTTATACGGTTCTTCAATGGCAATGCCCCGGAAATGTCAATGACATTTTCGGAAGCAAAGAGACCATCGAGGAATACAAGCAATCAATAGGTGATGAAGCGGTAGCAAGTCTGCGGTTATACACCGAAGCCAACGAGAAGGATATGCGTAAGCACGGAGTTCCCACTATCAAGGAACTGCTCAACAAAATATTGGAAATGCTGACTGCCCATGTGGAAAAAGACAAGCAGACTTCGGAACAGGTGCGGCAAAAGCAAAGTGTCATATCGGAACTATGGCAGATAATCCGCTCGGACAAGGCAATAAATGCAATAAGGCTGTTATGGAGCAAAGTTCCCGATGGCTGGCACAAGAACCCATATGTATGGACTGGCATGGGCTGTACGCTCGTATTCTTTGTCCTGTTTGCCGTCAGTTGGGTACAATGGCATGAGTACCGGGAAGAAAACAGGCGGTTGAGAACGGTTGCAGACAAACACCATGTGACCACGGTCATGCTCAACGAACTGTACCCGGAACTGGCAGTAACTGTCGGGGCTTACGAGAAACTGGTGGATGTTGTCGGTGTGGACTCCACGCTGGCCATATTCAACCGGCAAGTCAAGACAGTGAGAGAGGAAGAAAAACAATCCAAACAACAAAAATAAAGTGAATGGCATCCATAAAAGTGAAATTTCGTCCTTCCACCGCGAGCGGCAGGGAGGGCAGCATATATTATCAGGTAATCCACGGGCGCATAGTCCGCCAAGTCAAGACGGACTACCGCATATTTGATACGGAATGGGACAAGAGAACTTCCTCTGTTAAAATCCTGCCCGAAATCGGCGAAAATAGAAAACGGTATCTCCGTGAAGTGGCGGAACATATCGACTGGGACACCGGACGGTTGAAAGCCATAGTCGCCCAATGCGACAGGCAGGGAGGAATTTATTCCGCTGACAGCATCGTCGAGAAGTTCAACGGGCAAACGGGCGAACAATCGCTGTTCCGTTTCATGCAAGGCATCATAGGACAGTTGAAGCAGCTTGGCAAAGTCCGCACATCAGAAACCTATACGGCGGCATTGGCCAGTTTTATGAAGTTCCGTGAGGGGCAGGACATACTCTTGTGCGAGATAGACGGCAACACCATGATGCTTTACGAGGCCTGGCTCAAAGGCAAGGGCATCTGCCCCAACACGGTTTCCTTTTATATGCGCATACTCCGTGCCGTTTACAACCGTGCCGTGGAAAAGGAACTGACGGAACAGAAGCATCCTTTCAAGCACGTTTACACTGGCATCGGGAAGACGGTAAAACGCGCCATTCCATTGAAGTCCATCAAGCACATTAAGGAACTTGATTTGACTCTGAAACCGCATCTGGACTATGCAAGGGATATGTTCCTCTTCTCCTTTTATACCCGTGGCATGTCATTCATTGATATGGCCTATCTGAAAAAATCGGATTTGAAGAACGGAATAATCACGTACCGTAGAAGAAAGACCGGGCAGCAGCTCACAGTCAAATGGGAGAAGTGCATGGAAGACATCATCGCCAAGTACGGCGAGAATACGGCCACCCGCTACCTCCTGCCGATAATCACCAACCCATGCTCCGATGAGCGGACACAATACCGTAACGCCATCTGCCGCATCAATGTGGCGTTGAAGGAAGTCGCTGGTCTGGCAGGATTGAACATACCGCTGACCATGCACGTTGCCCGGCATTGTTGGGCGAGCGTTGCCAAGAGCAAGAACATCCCTCTTTCTGTCATCAGTGAGGGCATGGGACATGATTCGGAAGAGACCACGCGCATCTATCTCGCATCGCTTGACACAAGCGTGGTGGACAAGGCGAACAGCCTTATCCTGAAAGATTTTTGACCGGATATTTATGGTGAAATGTGTTGAGCGAAAAGACGAATCTCTTGATAAGAGATATAGTTTATTTCGCAAAGGTACGCATAATATTTCAAAAACCGTGTTCAATCCTCATTTATAATGATATATGAAAGGTATTTTGCGAGGATCTGTTTTGTAAATCCGTCAAATCGGGTTCTTATAGCACTGATTATTAGTGCTTATTTCTTCGGGATGGCTCTCTTATCAAGAGATACTCATAAACCCGATATAAAATGCCTGTTGAAGTTGATATATTGGAAGATAGTATCTTTCGGCTTTCGCCCGAACTGTTGAATATCCTGCTCAAAGACCATACGACGAGCAAGGAGGATATTCAGCGCAATATCTTTTGGGCTACTTCCGATTATGAATATCTGGGCGAAGGGTATCAATATGATTCGCCAATTCTTCCCTGTCTTATTACTGGAGATAACGGGCATGTCATCATGCCGCGTATTCTCAAAAGTCGTGACACCCAAACCGCACGTTCGCGAGAAATGGCAGAGGTGTTCACTCCGTCATGGATATGCAATGCGCAGAACAACCTGATCGATGAAGCATGGTTTGGAAGAAAGGATGTGTTCAATACGGAGTACACCGACGAACAGGGTTGTCATCGGTGGAGACCCAACTCAGAGAAAATTCAATTTCCGGAAGGTAAGACTTGGAAAGATTATGTACGTGACAACCGATTGGAGATAACCTGCGGGGAAGCCCCGTATATTATAAGCAGATATGACACCACAACGGGGGAGGCTATTCCCTTAGAACAGCGTATCGGGCTGCTTGACCGCAAGTTGCGGATTGTAGGCGAAAATACGGAAACTTCCGGCAAATGGTTGGAATGGGTACAGGAAGCGTATAAGAGCATTTACGCTTACGAATGGCAAGGCGATAACTTGCTGATTGCCCGTGAATCCATGCTTATTTCCTTTATCGAATACTATCAACAAAAGTTCGGCAAGCGACCCTTGTTGAAATCCATCAATTATATCGCCTACATCATTTCATGGAACGTCTGGCAGATGGACGGGCTTAAAGGTGTCATCCCAAACAGTTGCGGTGAACGCCGGACTATTGTAGCCGACTTGTTCGGACAAGGGAAGAAGTCAGTCAATGCGAAGGCTGTCAGAAAGATGACATCCGCAGGCATAATGGTATCTATTGCCAAATCAAGGACTGGCGGGCCAAAGACCCTGAAGCGGGAAAGATGGGAAAACGAATCCGATTTATCGACCTCATAAAATAGTGCAGTATGAAATTCACATCTTCACTAAAATTAAAACTGATATATGTGTTCCGCATCAATGATGCTGCACACAGGGGATGCCTGAAAGTGGGCGAGGCCACTTGTGACAATGACAATGTCTTCGGTCTTGCTCCGAACAGCAAGGCTCTCAACGAGTCCGCGAAGAAACGTATCAACCAATATACGCAAACGGCAGGCATTGCATACGACCTCTTATATACGGAACTTACGATATACAACAGCAAAAAGGGCTTGTGCTCTTTCAACGACAAGGAAGTACATAGCGTTTTGGAACGTTCCGGCATTAGGAAAAAGATATTCGATACCGAGAACAAAGCCAACGAGTGGTTCATCACCGACCTTGAAACCGTCAAGCGGGCAATAACAGCCGTAAAGGAAGGTCGGGAATCGTTGTCTTCTGCCGAAGTCTCACACGACCAAACACCGATTGTGTTCCGTCCCGAACAACGGGAAGCCATCGAAAAGACCAAGAAGCAATTCAGGAAAAGTAACCAGATGCTTTGGAACGCCAAGATGCGTTTCGGCAAGACATTGTCGGCCTTGCAGGTGGTGAAAGACATGGATTTCAGCCGCACTTTGATTCTTACTCATCGCCCTGTGGTGGATAGCGGCTGGTTCGAGGATTTCGGCAAGATATTCTATGACTGTCCCTGTTTTGCATACGGCTCAAAGAACAATGGTGACAGCCATGCTTCACTTGAAGCGAGAGCAAAACAGGGCAAATGCCAATATGTGTATTTCGCTTCCATGCAGGATTTGCGCGGTTCTGAACTTGTGGCGGCAACTTCGACAAGAACAATGAAGTGTTTGCCACAGCTTGGGATTGCATCATCGTGGACGAGGCGCACGAAGGGACACAGACGGAACTCGGCAAGGCTGTCATGCAGGAACTGACAAAAGCAAATACAAAGATACTGCGACTTTCCGGCACTCCGTTCAACCTGTTGGACGACTTCAAGGAGGACGAGATTTACACTTGGGACTATGTGATGGAGCAACGGGCAAAGGCTTCATGGGATTTGACCCATTTCGGTGATCCGAATCCATACGCCTCTCTACCTACGATGAACATCTATACCTACGACCTTGACGCTTACTCCATGAGTCGTGGATGAAGATGTGGCTTTCAACTTCCGAGAGTTTTTTCGGGTCAATGATAACGGAACTTTCATCCATGAAAAAGATGTGAAGGCATTTTTGAATCTTATCTCCAAGGAGGACAAGGACAGTTGCTATCCGTTTGCCAACGAGGAATATCGCAACATCTTCCGTCATACACTATGGATGTTGCCGGGTGTGAAGGAGGCTCGTGCCATGAGTGCTTTACTACAATCACATCCTGTATTCCAGCATTTCAAGGTGGTGAATGTGGCAGGAGACGGTGACGAGGACGAAGAGAGTAAGGATGCGCTTGCTGCGGTGGAAGAAGCCATCGGCAAAGACCCTGATGCCACCCGTACCATTACCTTGTCTTGCGGACGATTGACCACGGGTGTCAGTGTCAAGGCGTGGACGGGCGTATTCATGTTGTCCGGTTCTTATAATACCGCTGCATCAAGTTATATGCAGACCATCTTCCGTGTGCAGACGCCTGCCACCATCAACGGACGCGTCAAGGAACAGTGTTATGTGTTTGATTTTGCGCCGGACAGAACACTGAAAGTCATTGCCGAGACAGCGAAGATTTCTTCCAAAGCAGGAAAAATCAGCGGCAATGACCGTAAGATTATGGGCGAGTTCCTGAACTTCTGTCCGATTATCTCCATCGAAGGCTCCAAGATGAGCCAGTTCGATGTACCCAAGATGTTGGAGCAACTCAAACGTGTTTATGTGGAAAGGGTTGTCCGCAACGGTTTCGAGGACAAGAGCCTGTATAATGACGAGTTGATGAAGCTCAACGACTTGGAATTGCAGGAGTTTGACGACTTGAAAAAGATTATCGGCCAGACCAAGGCAATGCCAAAGACCAATCAGGTGGACATCAACAACCAAGGACTGACCGATGAACAATACGAGGAACTTGAAGACCTTGAAAAGAAATCCAAGAAGAGGGGCAAGGATAAGCAACCTTTGACGGAAGAGGAGAAGAAACGACTTGAAGAAGTTGAAAAGAAAAAGAACAACCGCGAAGCCGCCATTTCCATTCTTCGGGGTATCTCCATTCGTATGCCATTGTTGATTTATGGCGCGGAACTACAGGACGAATCACAGGAAATAACGATTGATAACTTCGCTTCGCTCATCGACCCGCAATCATGGGAGGAATTCATGCCCAAGGGTGTTACCAAACAGAAGTTCAACAGCATCAAGAAATACTATGACCCGGAAATATTCTGTGCGGCAGGCAAGCGCATTCGTGCCATGGCTCGTGCTGCGGACAAACTGAGCGTGGAGGAACGCATCGAGCGTATCACGGATATATTCAGCACGTTCCGCAATCCCGACAAAGAAACGGTACTCACGCCTTGGCGTGTAGTGAATATGCACCTTGGCGATTGTTTAGGCGGTTATAACTTTTTTGAAAAGGGGTATGAAACCACTTTGTCAGAACCTCGTTTCATTGACCATGGCGAAGTGACTGCCAATGTGTTTGCCCCGGATTCCCGAATCCTTGAAATCAATTCTAAGTCCGGATTATACCCTTTATACATGGCATACAGCATTTACCGCGCAAGGGTCAAGAACTCTTTGTTTTCGGTGTCAAGCATTGAGGATGAACAGCGTATATGGGACAAGGTAGTGGCTGAAAACATCTTCGTCATCTGCAAAACTCCGATGGCAAAAAGCATCACCAAACGCACCCTTATCGGTTTTCGCAAAGCCAAGATAAACACCCGATACTTCGAGGACTTAATCAATCAAATCAAAAACAAACCGGAACATTTTATCAAGCAGGTAGATAAATTTATTACGGACAGAACAGGAATAAAGAACATGAAAATCAATGCGATAGTGGGGAATCCTCCGTATCAGATTATGGATGGCGGTGCTGGAGTTAGTGCAAAACCTGTATATAACCTATTTATTGAAATAGCAAAACAAATAGCTCCTAACTATATCTCTATGATTATGCCTTCTCGTTGGTTTGCAGGAGGGAAAGGACTGGACTCTTTTAGAGAAAGCATGTTATCTGATAAAAGAATTAGCCATATTTTTGACTATGTAAATGCCAAAGATTGTTTTCCTACAGCAAGCATTGGCGGTGGTGTCAACTATATTTTATGGGATGTAAACTACAAAGGCAATTGTAGTATTACGACTATTCAAGGAACACAACGAGACATGGAACAGCGTCCATTAGACCAATTTTCAGTATTTATTCGCTACAATTCGGCTATTCACATAGTACATAAATGTCAATCTGATAATTCTTTTGCATCAATAGTCAACTCTCGTAATCCCTTCGGACTATCATCTAATATTCGTGGTGAAAAAACGGGGGAAATTCGTTTAATAACAAGTGCAGGAATATCATGGCTTCCAAAATCTGCAATTGATTCTACTAATCATCTTCTTTCAAAATATAAAATTTTGATGAGTAAGGTTACTGCTGAACATGCAGGAGAACCAGATAAAAAAGGACAATTTAAGATAATCTCCAGAACAGAGATTATTGGACCTAATGATGTGTGTACAGATTCCTACCTTATTGTTGGGGCTTCCGAGAGTAAGTTAGTTGTTGAAAACGAATATAAATATATCCAAACACGCTTTTTACGTTTCTTACTAATGCTCTCTGTATCATCTATAAACTTATCCTCAGAAAAATTTCAATTTATTCCATTACAAGATTTCACTTCCAACAGCGATATAAATTGGAGTAGGAGCATATCTGAAATAGATACTCAACTCTATGCAAAATACGGTCTATCAGAAGATGAAATATCCTTTATAGAATCAATGATAAAGCCAATGTAAATAAAAGAGGGCAAGTATCATCGTCTCTTGCCCTCGTAAAAAATTACTTTTCTTTAGTTACACCCTTAAATGGTGTGCCATCCTGTTTTACATCAATAAAGCGTCCTGTATCTTTATCCCGTTTTACCCATTGTTCTGTTTTGGGATTAAAAACCTGAGAACGTTTTCTCACTGCACCATTGCGATGTCCGTCTCCTGACGGTGGATTTGTTGCCATATCTTACCTTCCATTTTATCCTTGAATTATATAGCCAAGGACACGCTATTATTATTTACAGAAGAATGCTTGATTTAAATATCGGATTATTTGTCAAACATATCTAATCTATCGTTGTTTTGTTAAGTTATATCCTTCTGCATCCTTTTCACTTTTATCATAGGCATTGTTAATATACTTTTGAGGATTTGACAAAAACTCATCTTCTTCAACAAAAGCAATATAAGAACCAGTCAATGCGTTTACACATTTACATTGATTACAAGAATACACTTTAGGATGTTGGTTATATCTATTATTGTTTATGATATCATAAACCTTTGAATCATAATAATTAGTAACAGAACATCCATCTGGTTTAGTTGAGGTGTATTTAAACCAGTCATAGCCCCCATTTACTTTCATTATAACACCAACGACCCCATTAGTATGCGATGTTCTATTTTTTCTTGTTATATTCTTAAGACAATACTCAATTTCCCAATCAATCCACTTACTTTCTTTTATATGCGGAGAAATAATTACAATCGTTACAGATGTGTCATACATCATTATTTTTTAGGTTCTTCTTTATATTCTCAGTAGACGTATCTGTTAAATCAGGAGAATCACTTGTTTCTCCTTGATAGTAACTCGCATCATCCCAATGCCTTTATTATCCTATCGCGAAGATCCTGCGCTTCGCTATATTTATAAGAAATAAATGTTTTATGTGCCATAGTTATTTTACTTTTTTAATTAACTCTATTACTATTTCTACTACTTCGTCTAATGTTTTTGTATCATCGCCCAAAGACTCAATATCATGTCGATAAATATCAAAAGTATGGTCGTCTTGTCTTTCTTCCAATAACTCATTCCATAATTCTTTAGATATATATCCTGTTCTACCAATAGGGATTAGGAAGTTACCCTGTTCTTTTGAAATTTCATATTCTGACCGCATTCCATTAGATGGAACAATAGTTCCACTTTCTTTCTTATTACCCAACAAGAAGATTGATATACCACTATAAGATATCATGTCTTGTCTATAAGTTTCCCACATTTCTTTTGCATCGTCACCTTGTGGAAAAGGTCTCAGAATTAATTGGTCTGTAAGCGATTTTTTCTGATTATAATATATTTCAGAAAGAGCACCACTTATTACCGCACTACCCACACCTAAACCATATCCTGAAACTATTTTATATCCTTCGTAAATTAAGCGACCGCTTAATTTACTTATAAATTTTTCATATGCGTCTTTACCATCTGGGTTGTATTCAGCTGCCGCACCAGATAGATATACTGTACGACCATTATAAACCCTCTTTATACTTTGTAATATTTCTGTTATCTCTGAGTATTCTTGAATAAGCACGGTTTTTATATTGAATCGTTTTAAGTCATCAATAAAATATGATAGTTTTCTCTTCTCATATTTAAATTCGTCCTCATCTTTATAATCTGTTTTAGAAACATCTTTCAGGAAACAATAATGTTCCCTCATATTTCCTTTTAGACGTGCCCTTAAATGTGCACATATATAATAAAAATTAGGATCCGTAAAACTAAAGCCTATAAACAAAAATGTTTTTGTCATTAAGTCTCCGGATAATGTATTTATAAAAGGCGCCTTTTCTTGATTATATGACTCATAGTCATCGCGAATCAATACAGCATCTTCTGGATGATCAACATCTCCATGCATTTTATAAACTACAACATTGCGTCCTTTTAAAGTAGTCGTGAGGTTCGCACAACAAGTTTTTATATCACAGATCTTACCATTATTCTCCAATGCCTTTTCTATTAGTTTATCATAGTTTGTAGTCCAATATGTAAAAATAGGCAATTTAGCGAGTATATTATGATTAACATTTGGTTGTTTTCCTGTCTGGAAAGCATCTTTAATTATATCATTTAATTTTGTTCGATTACATCCATTTTTATTGTAATAGTATTGTGCTATCGCTACCAAATCTGACTCCTTTTCAATATCAAGCTCCAATTCCTCGGCAATCTCTCTTAGCAATTGCTTCCAATTAACGCATCCACTTGGAGCAGACAATCCAGCACCTGCAAATATAGCAGCATCACCATTATTAAGAGCACTAAGATAATTCTTTATGAAAACATTTTTTATTTATTGGCATAACAAAAATTTATTTAGGATACTGATTACGAATTCTAATAGCCTCTTCTACCCACTCATTTATATGCTCTTTGATATAATCATACACATTGGTACTGATTTTATATGGAGGATCATAAGTCTTACATATTTCGGACAAATTAATTTCGTTACTATCAGCTGGATGTTTATGTTCGATTATATAGTTAAATGTCTTATCAATACAGAATAAATTGAATGGATTATCTCCTTTTATATCCTGCTCTCCTTCAATGTTCTTTAGATTATGCACATAAATACCAACAACTCCTTTGCCCTCTTTCCATGCATGTTTAATTTCATACCTACACCACTCTCTTGATGCAGTATCAGAACCGATTAATACAATAACACAAGAGCGATAATCCATATGAGTATCAATCCACCTTTTAATAGAATCATCACCTTTGCGCTTAACCTCTTCCCAATCATTGGAAGAAACTGGCATATTTCCTTCTACTACTCCAATATTCCGAACCTGTCCGGCTCTCCATGAGTCATTCTTAAAATGAAAACTATAAAATACTTGTCTTTTTATCATATAGAATTATTATTTAATAATTTGATAACCTGGTGAATCTCTGAGTATGCTTTCAAATCCTCTGGCGATTTCTTGCAGAGTTGACACAATTTTTCTGAGTTTGATATAGCTCGTTCCAAATCACCATTCTCTGTCAGGTATTTATAGAGTTTGGTGCGTATGAAATATCGTTTTGTCTTTTCATACCCCGGCATATATTTCTGCAATTCGGGAAGCAGTTGTTCGTAACTCTCATATCGCCGACAAACTACATTAGGCAAGAAATGGAGTAGAAACCAAAACTCCGTGCAAGGATTCGTTTCTACAAACATCACCTTTCTGGCATATTCCTTCTTGCTATACTCTTTCTTTGCCCGCTGATACAACTGCATTTCGGAAGGATATTGATATAACTTGTCCATATCAAACAGGCATACGATATAATCATATTGCTTGTTCAAATAAGATTCTACCAGTTTCAGAATGTGATTGATGTCGCTGTGCTGCGGAAAATCCGGAGCGACCTTGAAAGGATAACGACACGCAATCCTTAGAGAATCGAAATAGAACCATTCCGTTTCTCCTTCGCCTATGATGGCGATACTTTTTGTTACTGTCCGTCCCATATCATTAGTCATTCAGGTTGATATACTGGCTACCCAAAACGGCAACTTTACCAATTTCCCTGCTTATAAGCATTGTATGGGGA
>ENA-OQIG01000474-OQIG01000474.1-human-gut-metagenome-genome-assembly--contig:-NODE-474-length-23157-cov-2.146157_pt1 | contig 23157 bp, 32 predicted proteins | sample MGYA00242576_ERZ504741 | MGnify/ENA primary metagenome ERZ504741 (study PRJEB26092, sample SAMD00036436) | human gut metagenome | host: Homo sapiens | study: EMG produced TPA metagenomics assembly of... | reverse complement strand
CTGCTAATTATCGCCAGAAATGTCGCTCAATTTCACGGTAATTGTCTGGTTGCGCTTGTATATAGGTGGAGTTTACGTGTTAGCTTTTTGCCGCTCATCATTGAAGTCAAAAAAATATTTCATCATTTTACTGGCGCTCGCTGCAATTGCCGGACTGGGTACTCATGCCGCCTGGAGTAGCAATGGTTTGCCACGTATCGACAATAAAACATTGGCCAGACTGGCACAGCAGCACCCGGTTGTCGTTTTGTTTCGCCATGCTGAACGTTGCGATCGTTCAACCAATCAATGCTTGTCAGATATAACAGGTATTACGGTTAAAGGTACCCAGGATGCCCGTGAACTGGGCAACGCTTTTAGTGCTGATATCCCTGATTTCGATCTTTATTCCAGTAATACCGTCCGGACCATTCAGTCGGCGACCTGGTTTTCAGCGGGTAAAAAGCTGACGGTAGATAAACGATTTCTTCAGTGCGGTAATGATATTTATAGTGCAATTAAAGACTTACAAAGCAAAGCACCTGATAAAAATATCGTTATTTTTACCCATAATCATTGCCTGACATATATTGCTAAAGATAAGCGTGACGCGACATTTAAACCTGATTATCTGAATGGTTTAGTCATGCATGTGGAAAAAGGCAAAGTTTATCTGGATGGGGAATTCGTTAACCACTAAATTTTCAATCTGACAGCCAGTGATGGCTGTCATCATTGTTAAAGAAGACCTTTCAAACGTAACGTTTTTCGGGTGGCAACGTTCAAATCATAGTGCACCAGATCTTCAGGTTTTACCCACGCGTAGTCCTGAAACTCTTCGTTTATTTTCACTTTCTCGGTTGGCAGAAACGCAGTCAAAAATCAGGTAAATCATATAAATCTCTTCCTTGCGACCATCTGCATACGTCTTGGTGCGAATATCATCGCTGAAGGTCCACGGCGTGATTTCTGTCAAAAGCAGCTGTTCTCCCAGTTCTTCGCGAATTTCGCGGCGTAGTGCCTCTTCAATTCGTTCGCCAGGCTCTACGCCGCCACCCGAAAGCGCCCATTGACCGGGGAAAACGCCGCGATCGTCGGCCATTTTACACAGCAAATAAGCACCATCATTTTGAATCAAAGGGCATACAATAGTCCGTTGTCGCACAGGGATATTCCTTATAAATAAAAAGAAACCATGAGAATACGGTAACTCACAAATATGTGAAAGTGACAGTAATCTCTTTTGCGATGATAACTGTACTTATTATTATTTTGTGTGTATCGGTAAAGTGTGTTTATTTTTTCGGCGTTTAATTATTTAAGAAGTATTTAGTTACAATAAGTGACTAGATCCCTTTTTTCGCTCATTGAATCCTCTGTGCCAGGCAGTACAATCCCGCAGCTTTGGGAATTTTGATTAATTGCTTGTGGGAAAGGGATAATGAAAAAAATTGCGCTAGCAGGTCTGGCCGGAATGCTGTTGGTTTCTGCATCGGTCAATGCAATGAGCATCAGCGGCCAGGCGGGTAAAGAATACACCAATATTGGTGTCGGTTTTGGAACTGAATCGACGGGCCTGGCTTTAAGCGGTAACTGGACACATAACGACGACGACGGTGACGTCGCGGGCGTGGGGCTGGGGTTGAATCTGCCTCTCGGGCCGTTAATGGCGACCGTTGGCGGAAAAGGCGTTTACACCAACCCGAATTACGGCGATGAAGGTTATGCCGCAGCGGTAGGAGGTGGTTTGCAGTGGAAAATTGGCAACAGCTTCCGTTTGTTTGGCGAGTATTACTACTCTCCGGATTCGCTCTCCAGCGGTATTCAAAGTTATGAAGAAGCGAATGCTGGCGCGCGTTACACCATTATGCGTCCAGTCAGTATTGAGGCGGGTTATCGCTACCTGAATCTGTCGGGTAAAGACGGTAACCGCGACAACGCCGTGGCTGACGGCCCGTATGTTGGGGTTAACGCCAGTTTCTGATCCCTTCCGGCGCGGCATTCTGTCGCGCCATTCAGTTTCTTACTACGCCTTATCTCCCTTTGCGTTATAGTGATTCGATAACAAAAGCAGGAGATAACCATGTTAAAAGTGGAAATGTTATCCACCGGGGATGAAGTGTTACACGGGCAAATCGTTGACACTAACGCTGCCTGGCTGGCCGATTTTTTCTTTCATCAGGGTTGCCATTATCTCGCCGCAATACGGTGGGGGATAACCTTGATGACTTAGTCACCATTCTTCGCGAACGTAGTCAGCACGCCGATGTGCTGATCGTTAACGGCGGGCTGGGACCGACCAGCGATGATTTAAGCGCACTCGCCGCTGCGACAGCAAAAGGTGAAGGCCTGGTGCTGCATGAAGCCTGGCTCAAAGAGATGGAACGCTATTTCCACGAACGTGGACGAGTAATGGCACCGAGCAACCGTAAACAAGCGGAGCTGCCTGCCAGTGCTGAATTTATCAATAACCCGGTAGGCACCGCCTGTGGTTTTGCCGTACAGCTTAATCGTTGCCTGATGTTCTTTACTCCCGGCGTACCGTCAGAATTTAAGGTGATGGTCGAGCACGAAATCCTGCCGCGTCTGCGCGAGCGTTTTTTCTTTACCACAGCCGCCGGTTTGTCTGCGTTTAACTACCTTTGGTCGTTCGGAAAGCGATCTGGCACAAAGCCTGGACACTCTACAACTGCCGCCGGGGGTAACAATGGGCTATCGCTCCTCAATGCCGATCATCGAACTGAAACTCACCGGACCGGCAAGCGAGCAACAGGCGATGGAAAAACTGTGGCTGGACGTTAAACGTGTTGCTGGACAGAGCGTGATTTTCGAAGGCACCGAAGGACTGCCCGCGCAGATCAGTCGCGAATTGCAAAACCGCCAGTTCAGCCTGACGTTGAGCGAGCAATTCACCGGTGGTTTATTGGCTTTGCAACTTTCTCGCGCAGGTGCTCCATTGCTGGCGTGTGAAGTGGTTCCTTCACAGGAAGAAACCCTGGCGCAAACTGCGCACTGGATTACAGAACGGCGGGCCAACCATTTTGCCGGGCTGGCACTGGCTGTTTCGGGTTTCGAGAACGAGCATCTCAACTTTGCGCTAACCACGCCAGACGGCACTTTCGCTCTGCGTGTGCGTTTCAGCACTACACGCTACAGCCTGGCTATCCGTCAGGAAGTGTGCGCAATGATGGCACTGAATATGCTGCGCCGTTGGTTAAACGGCCAGGATATCGCCAGTGAGCATGGCTGGATTGAGGTTGTTGAGTCCATGACCTTATCCGTCTGATTCCGCCACTCTGTGCCGGTTTACTGCACCGGCACATTCCCCCTCCGGCAAAATTTGTCCAACCTGTTGTACTCAATAAGAAAAAATCCGTGCGCTGATTCACAAATTTGTGCGTAATTTCTCCAGTCCGCTGGACGAGGAGCGGGATTTGATGCGCTTCACAATTTTACTCCCCCTGAGCAACGAGACTGATTCCAGTATCTAAGACTGGAGTCCAGTATGTTGGAATCAAGCAAAGTTCCCGCCCTGACACGGGCTATTGATATTCTCAATTTGATTGCCCGCATTGGCCCCTGTAATGCTGCGACGATCGTTGACACATTGGGGATCCCTAAAAGCACGGCCTATTTGCTGCTTAATGAACTCAGGCGTCAGCGTTTTCTTAGCCTTGATCACCAGGAAAATTTTTGTTTGTGGACCAGGCTGGTGGAGCTTTCCGGTCATGCGTTAAGCAAGATGGATCTCCGGGAACTGGCTCGACCGCGTTTGACGCAACTGATGGATACCACCGGGCTATTATGTCACCTGGGGATTATTGATAACGGCAGCGCTTATTACATTTTGAAAGTGGAGTCATCAGCCACTATCAGCGTGCGTTCACATGAAGGAAAAAGCCTTTCGCTTTATCGCTCCGGAATAGGTAAATGCCTGCTTGCCTGGCAACCTGCAGCGGTACAGCAAAGTATTATCGAAGGGCTGGTCTGGGAGCAGGCGACACCCACAACGATTACTCATCCACAGCAACTTCACGAAGAACTGGCGCGTATTCGCCGCCAGGCTGGAGCTATGACAACGGCGAAGATTACGCCGATGTCCGTTGCGTCGCTGCGCCGGTGTTTAACGCCAATAACGAGCTTACCGCTGCGATCTCGGTGGTCGGTACCCGCTTACAAATCAATGAAGAATACCGTGATTATCTGGCGGGCAAGGCCATTGCCTGCGCCAGGGATATTTCACGTCTGTTGGGATGGAAAAGTCCCTTTGACTTACAAGCCTCATAACAATGGAGAACATCATGACCCTACCAAAAATTAAACAGGTTCGCGCCTGGTTTACTGGCGGTGCGACAGCAGAAAAAGGCGCTGGCGGCGGTGATTATCACGACCAGGGGGCGAATCACTGGATTGATGATCATATTGCCACCCCGATGAGTAAATACCGCGATTACGAGCAGTCACGCCAGTCATTTGGCATTAACGTTCTTGGCACGTTGATTGTTGAAGTCGAAGCAGAAAACGGCCAGACCGGATTCGCCGTTTCGACAGCCGGTGAAATGGGCTGTTTTATCGTCGAAAAACACCTTAACCGTTTCATTGAGGGTAAATGTGTCAGTGATATCAAACTGATCCACGATCAAATGCTCAATGCCACCCTGTATTACTCCGGCTCTGGTGGCCTGGTGATGAATACGATTTCCTGTGTCGATCTGGCTCTGTGGGATCTGTTCGGCAAAGTGGTCGGGCTTCCGGTTTATAAACTTTTAGGCGGCGCTGTTCGTGATGAGATTCAGTTCTACGCCACAGGTGCGCGTCCGGATCTGGCAAAAGAGATGGGCTTTATCGGTGGCAAAATGCCGACGCACTGGGGGCCACATGATGGCGATGCGGGGATCCGCAAAGATGCCGCTATGGTCGCGGATATGCGTGAAAAATGCGGTGAGGATTTCTGGTTAATGCTCGACTGCTGGATGAGTCAGGACGTGAACTATGCCACCAAACTGGCCCACGCTTGCGCGCCCTATAACCTGAAATGGATCGAAGAGTGCCTGCCGCCACAGCAGTATGAAGGTTATCGCGAACTGAAACGCAACGCGCCAGTCGGAATGATGGTCACCAGCGGTGAGCACCACGGCACACTGCAATCTTTTCGTACGCTTTCAGAAACCGGTATCGACATTATGCAGCCGGATGTTGGCTGGTGCGGTGGCTTAACCACGCTGGTGGAAATTGCCGCAATCGCCAAATCCAGGGGGCAACTGATGGTGCCGCACGGTTCGTCTGTTTACTCCCACCATGCGGTGATCACCTTCACCAATACGCCATTCAGCGAATTCCTGATGACCAGTCTGGATTGTTCAACGATGCGTCCGCAGTTTGATCCGATTCTGCTCAATGAGCCGGTTCCGGTGAATGGTCGTATTCATAAATCAGTGCTTGATAAACCGGTTTTGGCGTCGAACTCAATCGTGACTGCAATTTGAAACGCCCCTACAGCCACTAATCACTCCGGGCGCTGCTGTGACAACGGTAACGCCCACATATTCTAAGGAGCTTTTTATGAGCACCGCTTTGCTTGACGCCGTGGTGAAGAAAAACCGTGTGCGTTTAATTCCGTTTATGTTGGCGCTGTATGTGCTGGCGTTTCTCGACCGTTCGAATATCGGTTTTGCCAAACAGACCTACCAGATTGATACCGGGTTGAGTAATGAAGCTTATGCGCTGGGAGCAGGCATTTTCTTTGTGGTATATGCGTTTCTGGGTGTTCCGGCGAATCTTTTGATGCGCAAACTGGGGGCCAGAACCTGGATTGGTACGACAACACTGCTGTGGGGATTTCTTTCGGCAGCCATGGCATGGGCCGATACTGAAGCGAAATTTCTGATCGTTCGCACTCTGCTTGGTGCTGCGGAGGCTGGGTTTTTCCCTGGTATGATTTATCTCACCTCGCAATGGTTTCCGCAGCGTAATCGCGCCAGCATTATGGGGCTGTTCTATATGGGCGCACCGCTGGCGTTAACACTGGGATCACCGCTTTCCGGCGCGCTGCTGGAGATGCATGGATTTATGGGGCATCCCGGCTGGTTCTGGATGTTTGTGATTGAAGGATTGTTGGCAGTCGGTGCTGGGGTATTCACATTCTTTTGGCTTGATGACACACCGGAGCAGGCACGTTTTCTGAGTAAACAAGAAAAAACGTTGCTTATCAATCAACTGGCAAGTGAAGAACAACAGAAAGTGACTTCGCGACTGAGCGATGCGTTGCGTAATGGGCGAGTCTGGCAACTGGCGATTATCTACCTGACCATTCAGGTGGCGGTTTACGGATTAATTTTCTTCCTGCCGACCCAGGTTGCGGCATTGCTGGGGACAAAAGTGGGCTTTACAGCGTCGGTGGTCACCGCCATTCCGTGGGTTGCTGCCTTGTTTGGGACCTGGCTTATTCCGCGCTACTCCGATAAAACCGGCGAACGGCGTAATGTCGCAGCGCTGACATTACTGGCGGCGGGCATTGGTATTGGTCTGTCCGGGCTGCTTTCTCCAGTAATGGCGATCGTAGCGCTGTGTGTTGCAGCCATCGGGTTTATTGCCGTGCAGCCGGTGTTCTGGACGATGCCGACACAACTGCTTTCCGGTACGGCGCTGGCTGCGGGGATTGGTTTTGTAAACCTGTTTGGTGCAGTGGGCGGGTTTATTGCCCCGATCCTGCGCGTGAAAGCAGAAACGTTATTTGCCAGCGATGCGGCGGGATTACTGACGCTGGCAGCGGTGGCGGTCATCGGTTCGCTGATTATTTTCACTCTGCGTGTAAATCGCACCGTTGCGCAGACCGACGTGGCACATCATTAAATAGGTTAAGGAACACGATGAACGCATTATTAAGCAATCCCTTTAAAGAACGTTTACGCAAGGGCGAAGTGCAAATTGGTCTGTGGTTAAGCTCGACTACTTCTTATATGGCAGAAATTGCCGCCACTTCCGGTTATGACTGGTTGCTGATTGACGGAGAGCACGCGCCAAACACCATTCAGGATCTTTATCACCAGCTACAGGCGGTAGCGCCCTATGCCAGCCAACCCGTGATCCGCCCGGTGGAAGGCAGTAAACCGCTGATTAAACAAGTCCTGGATATTGGCGCGCAAACTCTACTGATCCCGATGGTCGATACTGCCGAACAGGCACGTCAGGTGGTAACTGCCACGCGCTATCCTCCTACGGTGAGCGTGGTGTTGGGGCCAGTGTGGCACGGGCTGCGCGCTGGGGACGCATTGAGAATTACATGGCGCAAGTTAATGATTCGCTTTGTCTGTTGGTGCAGGTGGAAAGTAAAACGGCACTGGATAACCTGGACGAAATCCTCGACGTCGAAGGGATTGATGGCGTGTTTATTGGACCTGCGGATCTTTCTGCGTCGTTGGGCTACCCGGATAACGCCGGCACCCGGAAGTGCAGCGAATTATTGAAACCAGTATTCGGCGGATCCGTGCTGCGGGTAAAGCGGCTGGTTTTCTGGCTGTGGCTCCTGATATGGCGCAGCAATGCCTGGCGTGGGGAGCGAACTTTGTCGCTGTTGGCGTTGACACGATGCTCTACAGCGATGCCCTGGATCAACGACTGGCGATGTTTAAATCAGGCAAAAATGGGCCACGCATAAAAGGTAGTTATTGATATCAAAGGCCCATGGGGATCGGCTGTGGGCCTGTGTTAATTAGTGGTTATTCGCTGCCAGATCGGCTTCGCTTAGCTGGGTGGCCGCGAGCACCTGGTCACGATCAAAGCCCTGTTCCAGCATGCGCAAAGCAATTTTAATGGCTTGTTCATGCAAACCTTCTAATTTACCTTCCTGCCAGCCAATTTGATGTCCTTCCTGCCGCAGCCGTTCAGCAATAGTCATTAATCTCTCCTTTTAATGACAGTTCGGAATATCAGCATCAGTGAGTTGGGTTGTCGCCAGCACAATCTCACGTTCAAAGCCCTGCTCCAGCATGCGCAAAGCAATTTTAATGGCTTGTTCATGCATACCTTCCTGCCAGCCAATTTGGTGTCCTTCCTGCCGTAGCCGCTCAGCAATAGTCATCAATCTCTCCTTTTGTAGTGGTGAACGTTCGGCAATCTCCTCAATAAAACGGGTGAAACGGGAGGTATCGCCGCATTGCAGCAGATAATTAAACAGTGTTTGTAGCTGGCTGTCATTAGTGAAGCTTTAACCAAAAGCGTGGTGATCCTGTCGACCATACCGATTAAATCGCGGTCGCGAATATGCTTTTGAATCAGTTCCAGCAGAGCTATACGCCGATGTTGCATGATCTCATCGTCAGGTACGATGGTGATATCCACCAACGGAAAAGCTTCGGTGTACAACTGCCGGGCAAGTTGCGGATCGTCAAACTCATCCAGCCAGTTAAGTGAGTACGGGTAGGGCGATGTTTCGCATGATAAAACAGCAATGGCACCACCAGCGGAACTCTGTCATAGCCTTTATCCAGGTGACGCTGCATGGCGGCAGTGGCATAGCGCATTAGCCGAAAAGCCATATTCTTTTCTGCAGAGCTTTGATGTTCAATCACGCAGTAGATATAGCCGTCACCGTCGCTGGTTTCCACGGACCACAAAACATCCGAGTAGTAAGCGCGTAAACTTTTTTCAATAAAACTAGTGGGTTCCAGGCGTAAGGTTTGCAGGTTGCAAAGCTTGCGCAGTGGTTCTGGTAAATGTATTTCGAGAAAATCCCGTGCGGTTTCGGGTGTGAACATAAAGGTTTTAAATACCGCATCATGCGGGGAGGAGGTTGTTGATTCGGTCATGGTTGTCCGTCACCTGATATTTATGATGACGCGACATTACGGTTATCCCAGGCCTTTGACATCTGCCAGTTTCAGCCTTTGCGAGACGTTTTCAGAGGAATTTTCACTGCGTTGCAACGCATACATTGGGCACGGAATCGTGTACGCAAAAATGCCCGGTAACCACATGCTTACCGGGCATCAGAAAGGAGTTTAAGCCAGCGCCTGGGCCAGTAGCGTAATCGGATGTTCGCAGCGAAGACTTGTGGACATCTCAATCTGCCATTTACAGGTTTCGCAGTCGGTGACCACCAGATCTGCGCCGCTTTCTTCTATCTGGCGGAACAGTGGTGCGCCGATGGCTTGTGAGGTGGGGTAGTTCTCTTTTTTGAAACCGTAAGTACCCGCAATACCGCAGCACTGGGAATCCAGCACCGTTAACTCAAGCCCCGGGATTTTACGCAACAGCTCCAGGGTGTAGAGCGTCCAGCCCATTTTTTCCATATGGCACGGAGTGTGATAAACCACTTTCAGCGGCAGCGGTTTCAGCGGTAACGTTTTGCCTTCGTCCAGCTTGCGCCACAGCCAGCGGGTTGCCAGTTCGATATGATCGCGCAAACCTTTGTTGTCGACATTCAGCACTTCCGGATATTCGTCACGCAGGGCAAATGTACAGGTCGAGGAGGTGGCAATCACCGGAATGCCTTTTACTCCCACAGCTTCGCGGATCGACTCTACATTCGTAATTGCCTGTTTGCGTGCTTTAGCGGTAAAGCCGTTGGCGATCAGCGGTACGCCGCAGCATTTTTCTTTGCTGAGCAGTTGTACACCGGTACCCATTGCGTTGAGCACTTTAATTAAATCTTTACCTAACTGCGGATGGTTGTAGTTAACGAAGCAGCCGTGAAAGAAAGCGACCTGGTCTTTATATTGTGCTTGCTGAGCCGCCACGCTGCGATACCAGCGACGGAACGTGTCGAAGGAGTATTTCGGTAGCGTGCGGCGATGATCGATTTTTAACGCCGCATCAAGCAGCTGCCGCACCGGTTTCAGCGAGGTAGCGGTGTTGACGATTGGTGCGAACGGCGTGGAAACGCTACCCATCAGGTCGGTATGACTCAACACAAAATTACGCAGCGACGGGCGCGTGGTGTCATATTTCGCCCGCGCGCGCTGGATAATATCGCCAATCTTCACATCGGACGGGCAGGCGACTTCACAACGTTGCAGTTGATGCAATATTTCAGCGCCTCGTCATACAGTGCGCCATCTTTCAAACGCAGACGCTCGCCATCCGGCCCGGCTTGTTTTGGCCCTGGATAACCGGGATTCACCCGGCTCACCGGGCAGGCGGTGGTGCAGACGGTGCACTTAATGCAGTTTTCGAAGCTGGTGTCATTCATTGTTGGCCTCCTGCGCGTTGGGCAATCTGTTGAGCGGCATGTAAAGCACTGACGGCACAAACACCGCCGCCGCATCCCTGGGCGATGGGATCAAATCCGCCCAGCACCGAACCGATGGCAAACAGGTTTTCAATGGTTTGCCCTGCCTGTGACGGGCGTAGCGTCTCATCAGTGTTACACCGAACTGCTGCCACGGTTGCGGCGCAAAAAAATCTCCCTTATACCATTCACCCCGCGTGGCGGTTTGTAGCACATCAAGGCCGAGAATCGGCTCTCGAATGCCGTTACGTTCCGCTACCAGTCCGCCACTAAAGAAACTGCCGCTGGCGAGAACCGCGAAACGTGGACGTAGCGGAATATCGGCGTGATTGCGGGTCCAGATTTCGTTCACTACGCCATTTTTACAGGTCACTTTTTTCACTTCATCGCCCGGCATCCACACGCCACCCTGGCGCACAAACTGGCGCTGTAACTGGTTTTGCAGACGAATGCCCAGCACGGAAGGCGGCAGCGTTGGCAAAAGCATCAGTGAACAAGGTAGTTTTTCATTCAACCAACGCCACAGTTTGTCATCAGCCAGACCGAAGCAGGCGGGCATCAGGATCATTTCGCAGGTATTGGCGACAGGAATAAGCGCATCAAGTAACAGCGGCCAGTTTTCTTCATTATCAAGGAAACGGGCGATAATTCACAGCGCGAAATTCGGTGGCGTTATTGCGCAGGACATCCAGTTCCGGCAGCTCTATTTCTGCGGTTTCAACCGAAAGATCCAGTTCGCGCAACGAAGCCGCCGCAAGATGCGCCTGAAAATCCATCAGCCGCTTATCCCGACCACACATATTTTCTTCGCGGGCAACGGCCAGACGGGGACTTCTGGCGAACTTAGCCAGGTAGAGCGCAGAGTGCCGAGCGGCGTAATCCGCTGGTGAGCCAGTTCTACGCTGCCCTGCAATTGCGCACCGCTTTCAGCGATTAATGCCTGCGCCTGGCAAGCGAGATCGAGCACGCGTTGTGGCCGAGAAGAGAGTAAGGATGTGCAGGTGCCTGCTGACGCAAAGATTCCAGTCCACTGTGAATGTCTGCCACGGGTTGACCATCTGGCAGATGGCTCAGCAAATCCAGCGAACCGGATGAGAAATGCAACGCGCTTTGACCACGCGTGACAATGGCACAGCGCAGGCCGTGTTTTTGCAGTTGCAGGCCACAGAGTAATCCGGCGAGGCCGCCGCCCATAATGACAGTATCAAAGCGCATCTTTCTGCTCCTTCTCCAGACCACACAATCCCTGATAAACCCAGCGGTAAATTCGCTTTCGCGCAGTGCATCTCCCCAGGCGATGGGTTGCACGCCTTTCCAGCGTTCGTTAAGGAAGGTGGAAAGTTGCTCGATAGATTGCGCGGACGTCGTGACGTTAAAACGTTGCAGCAGTCCGGCAGCGCGGCAGGCGCAGAGTTCGCCTGGCAGGTGCCCATCCCCACACGGGTACGACGGCGTAAATCCAGCAGGCTATTAACGTTTAAATTTTCTACCGCGTACTGCACTTCACCCGCAGTTACCGCTTCGCACTCACATACCAGGCTACGGTGCAGACGGCCTTCGCTCAGCCAGGCAGGCGTGCGATCGCCATGACGATAAACCGCAGAACCGCGCAGCGGGGCAGGCAGGGAGATGACTTTACGCAAGGTAACTTCAGCGGGGTCTTGTGAACCAGGCAGTGCCAGCTCGGCAGTCGTACAGGGGCGCGTGTTGCCCAGTTTGCGGCATACCGCGTCGGTAGCCCATTCAGCCATCAGCCGATAGGTCATCAGTTTGCCACCGGTGATGGTGATAAATCCGTCCAGACCATCGCGTTCAGCATGGTCGAGCAGCACGATGCCACGGCTGACGTTACGTCCGCTCGGGTCGTCATCGCTGGCAACCAGCGGGCGCACGCCAGAATAGGCCCGCAAAATGCGCGTTTTCGCCATCACGGGGGCCAGTTTTTCCCCTTCACGCAGCAGAATATCAACCTCTTCTGCCGTCACTCGATTATCGTCAATCTCGTTGTAATCAATACGTAAAGAGGTGGTACCAATCAGCGAAATGGTATCGCCAGGCACCAGAATATCGGCGTCGGAAGGTTTACGGCAGCGGTTGATCACATGCTGGTTAATGCGGTGATCCATGATCAGCAGCGATCCTTTCGCCGGGAACATGCGAATGCGCAGATCGGCATATTCGGCAATGTGTTGCCCCCAGATCCCAGCGGCATTAACCACGACAGGTGCATGAAGGGCCTGAGTTTCGCCGGTGAGATGGTTACGTACACGAACACCGCACACCGTCGCGCCTTCACGAATCAGCCCCGTGACTTCATGAGCGGTAAGGATAACGGCACCGTGTTCTTTGGCATCCAGCATGTTTGCTGCGGTCAGACGAAATGGATCAACGGTGCCATCCGGAACTTCACCGCGCCAATCAGTGCCGGGTTAACGGCAGGTTCGATAATGCGCGCTTGCTGCGGGTCTATAGCTTCTGCGCTGATCCCTGCTTCTTCGCAGGCGCGAATAAAAGTGGCCTGGAAGGAGAGGTCATCTTCCGGCAGGGTGATAAACAGGCCGTTGGTTGGTTCAACGCAGTGACGTGCAATGCGTTTCAGGATCTGGTTTTCACTAATGCATTCGCGGGCCGATTCCGCATCGGTTACCGCATAGCGCGCACCGCTGTGCAGCAGGCCGTGGTTACGCCCGGTGGCACCGGTTGCGATGTCGTGGCGCTCAACCAAAATCACGCGCAGCCCGCGCAGGGCACAGTCGCGGGCAATTCCGGCTCCCGTTGCACCGCCGCCAATGATAATCACGTCACTTGATTGCGAGTCGCGAGTTTTCATTGTTATCCCTCTGAAGTTCGTTTTTTACCATTTAGCCATAGTAAAAACATAAATTGTTTGATTTCGCGCATATTCGCTCATAATTCGAAAGTGAAACGTGATTTCATGCGTCATTTTGAACATTTTGTAAATCTTATTTAATAATGTGTGCGGCAATTCACATTTAATTTATGAATGTTTTCTTAACATCGCGGCAACTCAAGAAACGGCAGGTTCTCTCACTGAATCAGGCTGTTAATCATAAATAAGACCACGGGCCACGGAGGCTATCAATGTTGAGTATTTTTAAACCAGCGTCCACACAAAGCGCGCTTACCTGCCGCGGAGATCGACTCCGACTTATCGTCGATTGCGCTGGCAAATTTTCCTGGGGATATTCTTTGGCTATGCGGCTTACTATTTGGTTCGTAAGAACTTTTGCGCTTGCTATGCCTTATCTGGTTGAGCAGGGATTCTCACGCGGTGATTTAGGTTTTGCCCTTTCGGGGATCTCGATTGCTTATGGATTTTCGAAATTCATCATGGGTTCGGTATCGGATCGCTCGAATCCGCGCGTTTTCCTGCCCGCAGGTTTGATTCTGGCGGCGGCAGTGATGTTGTTTATGGGCTTTGTGCATGGGCGACGTCGAGCATTGCGGTGATGTTTGTACTGTTGTTCCTCTGCGGTTGGTTCCAGGGGATGGGGTGGCCGCCGTGTGGTCGTACTATGGTGCACTGGTGGTCGCAGAAAGAACGTGGCGGCATTGTGTCAGTGTGGAACTGTGCGCACAACGTCGGTGGTGGTATTCCGCCGCTGCTGTTCCTGCTGGGGATGGCCTGGTTCAATGACTGGCATGCGGCGCTCTATATGCCGCTTTCTGCGCCATTCTGGTGGCATTATTCGCCTTTGCGATGATGCGCGATACCCCGCAATCTTGTGGTTTGCCGCCGATCGAAGAGTACAAAAATGATTACCCGGACGACTATAACGAAAAAGCGGAACAGGAACTGACGGCGAAGCAGATCTTCATGCAGTACGTGTTGCCGAACAAATTGCTGTGGTATATCGCCATCGCCAACGTGTTCGTTTATCTGCTGCGTTACGGCATCCTCGACTGGTCACCGACTTACCTGAAAGAGGTTAAACATTTCGCGCTGGATAAATCTTCCTGGGCCTACTTCCTTTATGAATATGCAGGTATTCCGGGCACCTGCTGTGCGGCTGGATGTCGGATAAAGTCTTCCGTGGCAACCGTGGGGCAACCGGCGTTTTCTTTATGACACTGGTGACCATCGCGACTATCGTTTACTGGATGAACCCGGCAGGTAACCCAACCGTCGATATGATTTGTATGATTGTTATCGGCTTCCTGATCTACGGTCCTGTGATGCTGATCGGTCTGCATGCGCTGGAACTGGCACCGAAAAAAGCGGCAGGTACGGCAGCGGGCTTTACCGGGCTGTTTGGTTACCTGGGCGGTTCGGTGGCGGCGAGCGCGATTGTTGGCTACACCGTGGACTTCTTCGGCTGGGATGGCGGCTTTATGGTAATGATTGGCGGCAGCATTCTGGCGGTTATCTTGTTGATTGTTGTGATGATTGGCGAAAAACGTCGCATGAACAATTACTGCAAAAACGCAACGGAGGCTAATGGCATGAAATTGAAGCTGAAAAACCTTAGCATGGCGATCATGATGAGCACTATAGTCATGGGAAGCAGTGCAATGGCGGCGGACAGCAACGAAAAAATAGTCATCGCCCATCGCGGTGCCAGTGGATATTTGCCGGAGCATACGCTGCCAGCAAAAGCGATGGCGTATGCGCAGGGAGCGGATTATCTGGAACAGGATTTGGTGATGACCAAAGACGACCATCTGGTTGTTCTGCATGACCATTATCTCGATCGTGTTACTGATGTTGCCGATCGTTTCCCGGATCGGGCGCGCAAAGACGGTCGTTACTACGCGATAGATTTCACGCTGGATGAAATTAAGTCGCTGAAATTTACCGAAGGTTTCGATATTGAAAACGGTAAAAAAGTACAGACTTATCCGGGGCGTTTCCCAATGGGTAAGTCCGACTTCCGGGTGCACACCTTTGAAGAAGAGATTGAATTTGTTCAGGGGTTAAATCACTCTACCGGGAAAAATATCGGTATCTATCCAGAAATCAAAGCGCCGTGGTTCCATCATCAGGAAGGGAAGGATATTGCGGCAAAAACGCTGGAAGTGCTGAAGAAATATGGTTACACCGGTAAGGACGATAAAGTTTATTTGCAATGTTTTGATGCTGATGAGCTGAAGCGTATTAAGAATGAGCTGGAACCTAAAATGGGCATGGATCTCAATCTGGTACAGCTGATTGCCTATACCGACTGGAATGAAACGCAGCAGAAACAGCCGGACGGAAGCTGGGTTAATTACAGCTATGACTGGATGTTTAAGCCAGGTGCCATGAAGCAAGTCGCGGAATATGCCGACGGTATCGGGCCGGATTACCATATGTTGATTGAGGAAACATCGCAGCCGGGTAATATCAAACTCACTGGCATGGTGCAAGATGCGCAGCAGAATAAACTGGTAGTGCATCCTTATACCGTGCGGTCGGATAAACTGCCTGAATACACTACTGATGTGAATCAGTTATATGATGTTCTGTATAACAAAGCGGGTGTAAATGGGCTGTTTACTGATTTCCCTGATAAGGCAGTAAAATTCCTTAATAAAGAGTAATGCTATTGCAGGATGGCGTTCATGCGCCATCCTCTGCTAAAGCGAAATAATGCTACTACCGTTGTTCTATTCATTAACCGGTGCATCCTGTTAAAAAAATGCCAACATATTTGCGTAAAACTCATTCGTTAGGGAAGCTAACACTGGGTATTGTTATTCTTTAAACAGTATGAATTGGGTTCAATAATTAATTTTATTGCAGTTTATACTGTAAAGTATTATTCGCATTTCGGAAAAGTAAAGAAAATATTAATGTATCTTATTAATTTATCATATTGTTCTTGGGTGAATGCTGTTTGCACACCTTCAGGGCAATATTTACCAGTAATAACCAGTTGCCCATTGCTGTGTTGTATCATTAAACCTTCTTTTTCCTTTGGATCTACAAACTTAGAATTATCAAATGTGAAGATGTTATTTTCCTGTTTTGAGTAAGCAAAGAAATCTCGTGTATAGCTGAAACTATCATTTATTAATGGTGCTAACTTTTTGTCGGCGATATCGATAAGCTCACCACCTAATTTATTGATGTATTTCATTTGGTTCAATTTTTTTGCGCTAGTACAATTTGCTTGTAGGTGTTTTTAATTTCCTTAGAAGAATTCTTGAATTTATCATAGCGTTCCTCGGAGGATGCGTATTTGTACCATTCTGTATTTTTCTCAGAATGTAGTAGCAGGTCTGCATATTTTTTTTTGATCGCTGTAAAGTTGACTTTTAATACTTTCCTCACTGCTGATCTTATGATGTTTATCAGAGCTGTTTATTTTTGAAATGTCTTTTTCTGTCAGTGACTGGACCGTGTTGTGGATATTTTCTTTTGTAACATGTTCATTGATGATGTTAATTGCAGTTTCATATTCATTTAAGTTTATTGTTCTTTGTGAAATAGACCCTTCTTTGCTTTCGATACTCAAAACACCTTCGTTGTTTTCACCTCGGGTAAAGGTAAGGGTATAGGGTTCATAATCCGCTGCAAATTCATTTTTATACGTTATGACATGTTCGACAAAATGTCTTATTGGTACGAAACCATAACTGTGAACGTCAATTTTTTGGGTCTTGATTCTATCAATTGCATCTGAGGCTTTCGTGAAAAAAGTCAATAAATTAGCTATGCTGTCTGCTGAGGTTGATAACCCGTATCTACTTTGAGATATTTTTAGAAACTCATCACAAAAAATCTCAAGTTTCGCGGTTTGTTGTGATTCTTTGTAAACTTCTTCTGGTTGCAATTTATTATTTTGTAAAATATTACAGCGAGATAAGTGAATAGATGTATTTGGCATAAATGATTCCTTGTATTGTGAGTTAACAAGATACAATTTAATCTTTGCAGAATATATTCACTATCAAATTTAGCTCATTTTATTACGAAGACATTTACGCATGTTAGAAAGTATCATTATTGTTAATAAACACGGTAATAAGTAACAAACAGATATTGATAACTTCCCTGACGAGTTATTAGGTATCCCACTTGAAGATTGAGAATGGCTCCAGAGTAAACTGTGTACTGTTCGCCGGAGTGTCATTACTCTCAACAATCGGTTTTGACAGTGAGTCGGGCGCTTCATACCGGTTTCTACCTGGAGTCATTGTCACTTCCCTAAACTGGATAAATATATATCGCTAATTCACAAAGTGGACCAAAATCAGGTGAAAACGAATTATTACGCCTAGTAAAGACTACAGGCCAACTAAGTGTGGCGAATCAGGCAATCTTACATTTGTCATCAATCTCATGTCTCACATCAAATTTTTCCACTCACCACGAGTTGTTCCGTACACGTTTGTAGTAAAAACAGTGGACTGCCTTCTACCGGCTTTTCTTTAGCCAGCAACGAAATCTGTCGATAGAAAGTTGGTTCGAGAGCAACGGAACACAATTCACCTGCAATGCTTTTCAGCGTTAACTCTGGTTGTAAGGCGATGCCTAATCCCTGTCGAATAAAATTCATCGCTGTATCCGACTGATTAAATTAACATTTTATCTGCTGGGCGCACTATTAGTGGTCGTGGCTGGTGGAATCTATGCGCTGCAAATGAAGGGCAAAAGCGGTGTCACACTAGTCGCGGCAAAAGAAATTCATTAATACGACACGTTTCATTAAGATTTTCCTCAGGTAACCACCTATAGTCATTGTCGTTAATAAAAACGACAGGCGATAGGGTATGGCAGTTTCAGCAAAGTACGACGAATTTAATCACTGGTGGGCAACAGAGGGCGACTGGGTTGAAGAGCCTAACTATCGCCGTAATGGTATGAGCGGGGTGCAATGCGTCGAGCGCAACGGCAAAAAGCTGTATGTAAAGCGCATGACGCATCATCTGTTTCATTCTGTACGTTATCCGTTCGGCCGACCAACGATTGTCCGTGAGGTTGCGGTAATTAAAGAACTGGAACGGGCCGGTGTCATCGTGCCGAAGATCGTTTTTGGTGAAGCGGTGAAAATTGAGGGTGAATGGCGAGCGTTGCTGGTGACTGAAGATATGGCGGGGTTCATCAGCATTGCTGACTGGTATGCCCAGCATGCAGTATCGCCTTATTCTGACGAAGTACGGCAAGCCATGTTGAAAGCAGTGGCGCTGGCGTTTAAGAAAATGCATAGCATTAATCGTCAGCATGGCTGTTGTTATGTTCGCCATATCTATGTGAAAACAGAAGGTAAGGCAGAAGCTGGTTTTCTTGACCTGGAGAAAAGTCGTCGCCGCTTGCGTCGCGATAAAGCGATTAATCATGACTTCCGCCAGCTGGAAAAATATCTGGAGCCAATCCCCAAAGCGGACTGGGAGCAGGTGAAAGCGTATTACTACGCCATGTAATCGTTGTAGGCAGATAAGACGCATAAGCGTTGTATCTGGCACTACAACCAATTCACATCTCGATTTCAATATCGCCTTTTGCCCGGCAACAACAGGCAAATTTCCCCCGGCTGAATAAAGGCTAACGGTTCGGCAATCCAGTCAACTTGACCTGCAACCAGGCGTGTGCGACAGGAGCCGCAGTAACCTTCGCGACACTGGTACTCAACCGCCACATTGTGGGATTCCAGCGCCGCCAGAAGGGAAGGGTGTTCATCCTGGCACAGCAGTTGTGTGCCAGTGATGCGCAGGGTAACGCGGGCCATCAGAGCTGGAAGTTACTCAAATCGTCGGTGTCCACTTCCGAGTCAATCTGCCCGACCAGATAAGAACTGACTTCCACTTCCTGCGGAGCAACCTGCACGTTATCAGACACCAGCCAAGTGTTGATCCACGGGATCGGGTTGGAGCGCGTCTGGAACGGCAGATCCAAACCGACTGCCTGCATACGGATATTGGTGATGTATTCAACGTACTGGCAGAGAATGTCTTTATTCAGACCAATCATCGAACCGTCGCGGAACAGATAATCCGCCCAGTCTTTCTCCTGTTGAGCTGCCTGAACAAACAGGTCATAGCACTCCTGCTTACACTCTTCGGCAATTTCCGCCATCTCAGGATCGTCCGCGCCGCTGCGCAGCAGATTCAGCATATGCTGGGTGCCGGTCAGGTGCAGGGCTTCGTCGCGGGCAATCAGGCGAATAATTTTGGCGTTGCTTCCATCAATTCGCGTTCTGCAAATGCGAAGGAACAAGCAAAGCTGACGTAGAAACGAATCGCTTCCAGCGCGTTAACGCTCATCAGGCAGAGATACAGTTTTTTCTTCAGCTCGCGCAGGCTAACGGTCACAGTTTTACCGTTAACGGTGTGGGTACCTTCGCCCAGCAGATGCCAGTAGCTGGTCATTTCGATCAGCTCATCGTAATAGCTGGAGATCCCTTCCGCACGTTTCTGGATCTGCTCGTTGGTGACGATATCGTCAAACACAACAGACGGATCGTTAACGATATTACGAATGATATGAGTATAGGAACGGGAATGAATCGTTTCTGAGACGCCCAGGTTTCGACCCAGGTTTCCAGTTCCGGAATAGAAATAAGCGGCAATAGCGCCACGTTCGGGCTACGACCCTGAATGGAATCCAGCAGCGTCTGATATTTCAGGTTGCTGATAAAGATGTGTTTTTCGTGCTCCGGCAGCGCCTGGTAATCTATACGGTCGCGGGAGACGTCAACTTCTTCCGGACGCCAGAAGAAAGAGAGCTGCTTTTCGATCAGCTTTTCGAAGATGTCATATTTTTGCTGATCGTAGCGAGCCACGTTGACCGGCTGACCAAAGAACATCGGTTCTTTGAGCTGATCATTTTTCGTCTGTGAAAAGGTGGTATATGCCATGAGTGTGTCCTGTTGGGAGTTTAATGCCGGATAAGGCATTTTACGCCGCATCCTGTGCCTGATGCGACGCTGGCGCGTCTTATCAGCCTACAAATCCGAGCCGTAGGCCGGATAAGGCGTTCACGCTGCATCCGGCACCCGGAGCCTGATGCGACGCTGGCGCGTCTTATCAGGCCTACAAACCGAGCCGTAGGCCGGATAAGGCGTTTACGCCGCATCCGGCATCTCAATATCAGATCTTACATGCGCCGCTTTCGCAGCCATCGTCCTGGATTGACGGCACCAGATCGTCTTGTGCGTCTTCAGCGCCGTCACGGGTGTTCTGATAATACAGTGTTTTGACCCCGAATTTGTAGGCGGTGAGCAGGTCTTTCAGCAACTGCTGCATCGGCACTTTTCCTGACGGGAAGCGTGACGGATCGTAGTTGGTGTTGGCAGAGATCGACTGATCGATAAATTTCTGCATGATACCCACCAGTTGCAGATAACCATCGTTACCCGGCATTTCCCACAGCAGCTCATAGGCGTCGTGCAGGTGCTCGTAGTCCGGCACCACCTGGCGCAAAATACCGTCTTTCGACGCTTTGATGCTGACGTAACCGCGCGGCGGTTCAATACCGTTAGTGGCGTTAGAGATCTGCGAAGAAGTCTCGGACGGCATCAGAGCAGAAAGCGTGGAGTTACGCAGACCGTGCGTTTTGATTGACTCACGCAGAGCTTCCCAGTCGTAATGCAGCGGCTCATTAGCGATGGTATCCAGATCTTTCTTATAGGTATCGATCGGCAGGATCCCTTTCGCGTAAGTGGTTTCGTTAAACCACGGGCACGCGCCTTGCTCTTTCGCCAGCTCATTAGAGGCTTTCAGCAGGTAATACTGAATGGCTTCGAAGGTTTTATGCGTCAGGTTGTTGGCGCTGCCGTCGGAGTAGCGTTTACCGTGCTTCGCCAGGTAGTAAGCGAAGTTGATCACACCAATACCCAGCGTACGACGACCCATCGCTCCACGTTTGGCGGCCGGGATCGGGTAATCCTGATAATCCAGCAGCGCGTCAAGTGCACGAACCGCCAGAATTGCCAGCTCTTCCAGTTCATCCAGGTTATTAATTGCGCCCAGGTTGAAAGCAGACAGCGTACACAGCGCGATTTCACCGTTCTCGTCGTTGACGTCGTTCAGCGGTTTGGTCGGCAGGGCTATCTCCAGGCACAGGTTAGACTGACGCACTGGCGCGATGGCCGGATCAAACGGGCTATGGGTATTGCAGTGGTCAACGTTCTGAATATAGATACGACCGGTAGACGCACGTTCCTGCATCATCAGCGAGAACAGCTCAACGGCTTTCACACGCTGCTTGCGGATGCTGTCGTCTTTCTCATATTTGGTATACAGACGTTCAAACTCTTCCTGATCGGCGAAGAACGCGTCGTACAGCCCGGTACGTCGGACGGCTGAACAGGGTGATATCTTCACCTTTCAGCAGACGGGTATACATCAGTTTGTTGATTTGTACCCCGTAGTCCATATGACGCACGCGGTTGCCTTCCACACCACGGTTGTTTTTCAACACCAGCAGGCTTTCCACTTCCAGATGCCACATCGGGTAGAACAGCGTTGCCGCACCGCCGCGCACACCGCCCTGAGAGCAGGATTTCACCGCTGTCTGGAAATGTTTGTAGAACGGAATGCAGCCGGTATGGAACGCTTCACCACCGCGAATCGGGCTACCCAGCGCACGAATACGCCCGGCGTTGATGCCGATCCCGGCACGCTGGGAAACGTATTTAACAATCGCGCTGGAGGTGGCGTTGATGGAATCCAGGCTGTCACCGCACTCGATTAGTACGCAGGAGCTGAACTGACGAGTCGGGTACGCACGCCGGACATGATTGGCGTCGGCAGCGAAATTTTAAATGTGGAAACCGCGTCGTAAAAACGCTTCACATATTGCAGGCGCGTTTCACGCGGGTAGTTCGAGAACAAGCACGCGGCAACTAGAATATAAAGGAACTGGGCGCTCTCATAGATTTCGCCGGTCACGCGGTTCTGTACCAGATATTTGCCTTCCAGCTGCTTAACGGCAGCATAAGAGAAGGTCATATCACGGTCGTGATCGATAAAGGTGTCCATCTGCTTGAACTCTTCTTCCGTGTAGTCTTCCAGCAGATGATTATCGTATTTGCCCATCTCGACCATTTTCACCACGTGGTCGTACAGCGCAGGCGGCTCAAACTGGCCGTAGGCTTTTTTACGCAGGTGGAAGATCGCCAGGCGCGCGGCTAGATACTGATAATCCGGCGCATCACGGGAGATCAGGTCTGCGGCAGCCTTGATAATGGTTTCGTGGATGTCAGAGGTCTTGATACCGTCATAAAACTGAATGTGGGAGCGCAGCTCGACCTGGGAAATCGAAACGTTATGCAGTCCTTCTGCCGCCCAATCCAGAACGCGATGGATTTTGTCGAGATTGATGCGCTCTGTGCTACCGTCGCGCTTTGTCACCAGCAGATTCTGATTCATGTATGTCGTACCTGTTTTTGGAATTCTTTCCGCAATAGTTTCATGCAGACTACCTGTAGTACGGGAAGCTGCTTAGAACACTATATATAGGGGGTATGTTTGGGATTCACTGCAAGATAGTGTGAAAATGACCCTCTTGCAAGTGCATAACTTTGTGGATAACTCAGGAAGGAAAAAGTGGCTTTCGCGCACCTTAGGTCAGACAAGGTGTCCGGGAAAGTCAATGGGAAGAGAAAAATTTGTTAAAAATAACTGTTCGGCGATTTCTTGAACGGCATAATAGGTTAGATAAATTGATATAGATGGTTTATTAATCTTTTTGCTAATGATTGCAAAAATTGATCTAAGCACGAGTCATCACATAATCTGATGTATCAGTTGTGGTCAATATATAAGCGAATGTAAGAGATTGTTGATGGCGAAATGGTTGTTTTCTATTCGGTTATTGTTAAATGCTAAGCCATTTTGTTAATTTACCTTATATTATAAGAAAATTATTCATGACTTTAATTTAGTTTAAATATAACTGATATCCTGAAGGTCTTAACTTGAATTATGACGCACTGATATTATTCATCAAATAATAACAAAATAGCCATTAGCAACCGGGTTGAAACAAGTTTTACAAAAGAAAG
>ENA-OQIG01000473-OQIG01000473.1-human-gut-metagenome-genome-assembly--contig:-NODE-473-length-23186-cov-5.855328_pt1 | contig 23186 bp, 38 predicted proteins | sample MGYA00242576_ERZ504741 | MGnify/ENA primary metagenome ERZ504741 (study PRJEB26092, sample SAMD00036436) | human gut metagenome | host: Homo sapiens | study: EMG produced TPA metagenomics assembly of... | reverse complement strand
TATAAGGCCAAGAAAAACCAGCCTGTCTTAACTGATATATTTCTAGTTTATCTTCATAACTTAATTTCATACAAAAACACCCCAATCGTTAGATTTTTTTCTGTCTAACTTTTGGGGTGCAGGTCACAATACGATACCTTTTATTTTATTAAAATAAAAATGTTAACAAAGCTAAAATAGCTAGGCCACCTTGCTTAAGTATGATTTTTTTTATCAGCCGTCAAGCTACCATAAATTGCTGCCAAAATAACGTTCAAAAGAAAAATAACTACAATACTAATATTTTCTGTAAAGATACCGTAAAGTAAAAATACCGCAATCAAGCCATTGTAAACACCTTGATTTTTAAATAAATTACTTACAGACTCACGTTCTAACTCTTCTTGCGGTAGTCCAAAAACACGCGCTGTCGCAGGTGATTGTGTTGCAACTGTTTCTAAATACATAATATAAAAATGTTCCAAAGCAACCAATAATGACAAAATAATAGTAATAAGTGACATCGTTTCCTCAATCTAAATAGCAAATTAATTATTTATATCGCTGTAAATATATTGTAAAGAAAGGCTGTCTTAATCAGCATTCTCTAGTTAACTCTTTAAGTGTATAAAAGTTTCCTTCGTTTTTCAAATAATCTGATTGTAAAAACTGAGAACATCGTTTACAGCAAAAAAAGATTGAAGAAATTGTCCAAAATGAACGTTTTCCTCAATCTAGTAATCTTAATTTCCTGTTTTTGGTTGTCTGTAAATGATAAGCCCAAATACCATGAAAGCAACAAGGAATGCTGAAAGAACACCGACTTGTGTACCAATTGAACCTGTCATCGAAATGGTTTGACGTAAACCTGTTACAATGTAAGTCATTGGCATATATGGGTGAACAACTTGGAAGAACTTAGGACTAAGCTCGATTGGATATGAACCACCTGCAGAACCGACTTGAAGTAATAACATAACAAGCGAAAGGAATGAACCGTAACGATTATCCCAACCAACTAGAGCCGTTACAAGAGCCATTAATGTCCAACCACCTAAGATGATAAGGAAGATTGTTCTCCATTCATAGTTGGCCTCAAATCCAAGGAATTGAATAGCACCATACAATACTAACGAACCAACAGTTGAAATCAATCCATTAATAAAGAGTTTTTGTTTGGCCCATTCAAAACGATTTTTCACTGGGCGTCCTGACAATGAGCTGGCAAAGATAACGTTCGTTGAAAGGGCAACTACCATAAGTGATACCGCAATCATGTAAGGTGCCATACCAATACCATTTACTTTCACGTTATCATTGTCTGTTTCTTTTGTTGATACAGGATTGGAAACCAACTTGGCGTTCTTATTTGTTACAGAAACAAGTGATAATTGCTTACTTGCATCTGTAAGTGAAGAGGACAATGTTGAAAGACCGCTTGTCAAGGTTGTCAAGCCACTCGTCAACGTGCCACTGCCAGCAGCTAACTGACTTGAACCAGAAGCTAATGCTTCTGCACCAGATTGCAATTGAGAAGCGCCACTTGTTAGCTGATTATTATTAGCAACCAATTGGTTAGCACCAGAAGCGATTTGCGAGACAGCGTTTGTATAGGTTGTTGCCCCTGTCAACAATTCATTTGCACCACTACTTAATTTTGTGTTAAGTGTTGAGATTCCTGAAGCAATTTGACTACTTCCAGGGACAAGTTGTGTTGTAGTAGCCGTATTAACCTGATTTAAACCAGTAGATAATGTTGTCAAAGCCTTAACAGAACCAGGCAAAGCTACATTTGACTGATTGGCAATTTGAGAAACTGCCGTCTGTAACTCAGTTACCTTACTTGATAAAGGTGATAACGCTGTTAAAGAAGCCTTCATTGTTTGAACATCTGTTAAAATTTGCTGTGCTTGTTGACTAACACTGTTTCCTGAAGTATTTAATGCATTAACCAGTTGAGCCTGCTGACTTGCATCTAAATCTTCTTGGTAAACAGGTGTTGCTTGAATAGCAGCTAATCTGTCTGAACTATCCTTTTCTTCTGCCTTCAAAATTCCCTGAGCTTGTGAGGCAATATCACTTAAAACAGTCGAAATTTGTGTAATATCAACATTAGTAGAAATCTCAGAAACTGAAGCATTTAATTGTTGAATTCCAGCATTTAATTGAGGTAAACCTGAAATTAATGACTGAATATTTTCAGTTTCTTCTGCCGAAAGTGTTGTAGAGGTTGCCAGTTGCTGTAAACCATCTGTTAAACTATTAGCCCCATCAACTAGTCGTTGTACTTGTGTAGAACTTTCTTTTAGCTGAGCGATACCACTGATAAGAGCCACTGAGTTACTATTTAATTCATTTGCACCACTCGCCAAAGTTGATACACCATTTGTATAAGTTGTCAAGCCGCTTGAAAGTGTTGCTGTTCCGTCTGCTAAAGTTTGGCTGCCTGATGCTGCTGTGTTGAGATTATCTGTAATGGTTTGACTACCAGATTCAAGCTGTTGGCTTCCTGAGAGCAATTCATTGCCACCGTCACTTGCTTCTTGTAAACCATCTTGTAAACCAGACATGCTCTTGAATACAGCTTTTGTATAAGTTTCTGTGATATTTTCAGAAACAGTATCTTTAAGCTTGGTCATCGCAGATTCGCTCATTTTAGAAGCGACAAAGCTACGTCCAGCTGTTGTTTGATACTTAATGTTTAATTTCTTCGGATTATCCGTTAATAAGCTAGAGGCTTTCTCTGACAAATCTTCTGGTAATGTAATAACCATGTAGTAATCGCCATCCTTTAAACCTTTATCAGCTTTTTTCTGGCTGACAAAGTGATAATCAAGAGCTTTATTTATAGACATGCTGTCTACCATGTCGTCACCGATTGTTAATTTCTTGTCATTAAGCGTTGCTGTCTTGTCCTTATTTACAACTGCCACTGGTAAGTTATCTAACTACCGTAAGGGTCCCACATAGAGCCTAAAAATGACAAGTTATAAAGAGCTGGAACAAGCGCAACCCCAATCATTGTTACCCAAAGTTTGGGACTTTTAATAAGTGCTTTTAATTCTTCTAACATATTTTCTCCTAATTTAGACACACTGTTCAAAAATTATGATAAAATATATTATACAAGGATATGAAATAATTTCAAGACAAAAGAAGGAGATTTTGGACATTCTGTCTAAAAGTGTTCAAAAGAGATTGTTTATGGCACATGACAACCGCAAAGCAAATACTAAGAGGGCTATTCAAGAAGCTATGGTTAGCCTCTTAAAAACAGAAAGTTTTGATGATATTACAACGATTAGGTTAGCTAAAGAAGCAGGTATTAGCCGCTCTAGCTTCTACACTCATTACAAGGATAAGTTTGAGTTGATTGATTCTTGCCAACAAATGCTCTTTAATCAGGTTGAATACATTTTTGAAAAACACGAAAGCAATAAAGCTCAAGCCTTTTTGAAAATTTTTGAATTTCTAAAACGTGAGCAGCTCTTATCTGCCTTGATTTCAGCTAACGGAACTCGTGAATTCCAAGCTTTTATCATTAATAAAGTACGTATTTTCATTAATACTGATTTACAAGACCGTTTTGGCCGTGAAGAATTGAGTCCTGTTGAAAGAGAGTACAGCAGTATTTACTTCGCCTATGCCTTTTTCGGCCTTTGCCAATCTTGGATTGCTAAAGGTAAAAAAGAATCACCACGCCAAATGACTAACCTCATTCTAAAACTTTTGCCGCTTTAACAAAAACCACCATAAATGTACTGACCCCCAAAAGTTGGACAATTAATTATTGAAAGGATTTAGTTCTGTATCGCACAGGGCTAAGTCCTTTTAGTTTAACTTTAACGAGGTAAGGCTAAAATCTTTAGTAACATCGCTAGAGAAAATTTCTCACTCAACTCTTGGATGAGTCGTGTTGCTTTTCGCGCTCTGCCTCTTCCCTCAAGCGGTAATCTCTCAACTTTTTAGCACGCATTCTCCGCTCTAAGGTATTTCACTTCTTTTTGAAGTCGCTCTAGCTCTGACATTTCCTCTGAAGTCTTTTTCGGCTGACGTCCCATCTTACTTGGTCTCCCTCTTGTTTTCTCAACAATAGTATACCCATTTTTCTTGTATTGTGCTAGACAATTGGAAAGTGTTCCTATGTTAGGAAGGGCATATTCAAGAGAGACTAATATTTGAGAGCGACCTTCAAAAAGGACTTGATTGATAATTTCTTGCTTTAGTTCAGGGCAATAGTACCTATTTTTGCTTTTTTTAACAATCTCTACGCCATATCGTTCCATAAGCTTAACCATGTAACGTAGATTTCTAGGATTAACATCATAGGTTTGACCCAGCTGAGGCCAAGACACACCTTGTTTTCTGAGTTTATAGATTCCTAGTTTATCTTCATAAGTTAATTTCATACAAAAAGCACCCCAATCGTTAGATTTTGTGTCTAACTTTTGGGGTGCGGTTCAATTCGGTTGGCTTTTTTGTAGAGAACTACCATTATATGTTAGAAAATATGACGTCGAAAAATCTAAAAAATCCCTTTACATCAACGGTTTGTAGCGTTATAATACATGTGACATTAAACGTGAGAAGAAGGGAGCGAAAAAGGTGGCTGAATTGTTCTATGACGTTTTAGCAAGCATCTGGATTTCTATTGCTGGTGTTGATTCACGTTGGGGAAAATAATCGAATTATAAAAACAAGGAAACTTAGGAAAAACTGATGTTATCAAAGTTTTCAAATAGTTATTAAGTACTTGTATAGTAAGGGATGAAGCTGATACTAGGTAGGAAATAGCTTTGCCTTACTCTTTTTTTGATAAATCGCACAAATTTGTATAAATTTTCTGATAATTATGATACAATGGGTGCAAGACTATCTATTAATATGAGGAATTTGTGATGACGTTAATTTACCAATCAACTCGCGACGAAAATAACAAAGTGACTGCTAGCCAAGCTATTTTACAAGGATTGGCAACTGACGGCGGACTCTTCACCCCAACGTCACTTCCAGAAGTGGCTTTGGACTTTGATGCTTTAAAAGATGCTTCATACCAAGAAGTGGCTAGACTGGTTCTGTCAGCATTTTTGGATGATTTTACAGAAGAAGAATTAGATTACTGTATCAATTCGGCTTATGATGAAAAATTTGACATACCTGCCATTGCTCCTGTTGTTAAATTGGGGAATCAATATAATCTAGAGCTTTTCCATGGTTCAACGATTGCCTTTAAAGATATGGCTTTGTCAATCTTACCATACCTTTTGACAACATCAGCTAAAAAACAAGGTGTTGATAATAAAATAGTGATTTTGACAGCGACATCAGGAGATACTGGTAAAGCTGCCATGGCTGGTTTTGCGGATGTTCCAGGGACTGAAATCATCGTCTTTTATCCAAAAGATGGTGTTAGCAAAATTCAAGAACTTCAAATGACAACACAGACTGGTAACAACACCCATGTAGTGGCTATTACTGGTAACTTTGACGATGCTCAAACAGATGTTAAACGTATGTTTAACGACGTGGCTTTGCGTGAAAAATTGCTTGCGCACAAGACACAATTCTCATCAGCTAACTCAATGAACGTTGGCCGTTTGGTGCCGCAAGTTGTTTACTACGTTTACGCTTATGCACAGTTGGTTAAAGCAGGGTACATTAAAGCAGGCGAAAAAGTTAACTTTACAGTACCAACAGGTAACTTTGGTAATATCTTAGCAGCTTACTATGCTAGTCAAATTGGTGTTCCAGTTGGTAAATTAATTTGTGCTTCAAATGAAAACAAAGTCTTAACTGACTTCTTCACAACAGGTACATACGATAAAAAACGTGAGTTTAAGGTAACGACAAGTCCATCAATGGATATCTTGGTATCATCTAACTTGGAGCGTTTGATTTTCCATCTTTTAGGCAACGATGCTGCTAAAACAAAAGAATTGATGGAAAAACTTGTGTCTGAAGGAGAGTACACTCTTTCAGGTGCTAACCAAGTTATTCTTGATATGTTTGAAGCTGGTTTCGCAACAGAAGTTGAAACATCAGCTGAAATTAAACGTGTTTATGATGCTTGTGACTATGTTGAAGACCCCCATACAGCCGTTGCGTCAGCTGTTTATCAAAAATATGTTGAACGTATTGGTGATCATACACCAACTGTTATTGCCTCTACAGCAAGTCCATATAAATTCCCCACGTGTTGTTGTAGAAGCTGTCAGTGGTCAAGCACCAGCAGATGACTTTGTGGCAGTTAAAGAACTTGAAAAATTATCAGGAGTTGCTATTCCAAAAGCTGTCAATGGACTTGAGACAGCTGAGGTTCGTCACAAAACAGTTGTTGCTACAAGTGACATGCAAAATGCTGTTGAAGATTACTTAGGACTTTAAAGATTATAAAGTAAGAGCTGAGGCTGGTTCTCAGCTTTTCTTTTTGTTACGATAGAATCATGAAACAAACAAAGAAAATTATTCGATTGGCTTTTCCTGCCATGATGGAGAATCTTTTGCAGATGCTTATGGGGGTAGTAGATAACTATCTTGTTGCACAAGTTGGTTTAATTGCTGTCTCTGGGGTCTCTGTAGCTAATAATATTATTACCATTTATCAAGCGATTTTCATTGCTCTTGGCGCAGCGGTCTCAAGTCTAGTTGCCAAAAGTCTTGGAGGAAAGAACGCTCAAAAATCCCTTCACTATCAGTCTGAGTCCTTATTGGTTACTTTTGGGTTGAGTCTAGTTCTTGGTTTAGTTTCTCTTGGGTTAGGGAAAAGGATTCTAACTTGGCTTGGGACAGATGCGGCTGTTACGCAAGCTGGCGGTCTTTATCTTTCGATTGTCGGTGGTCTGATTGTTAGTTTAGGCTGATGACGACCCTGAGTTCTTTTTTACGGGCTTTGGGAAAACCACAACTGCCAATGTATATCAGTTTGCTGACCAATGTCTTAAATGCAGTTTTGTCAGCTGTAGCGGTATTCATTCTGCATTGGGGGATTGTTGGTGTTGCTTGTTCAACAGTTCTGGCACGTTTGGTTGGAACACTGTTGCTAGCCAGTCAGTTACCGATTAAAAAGATTATCAAAAACATCCGGTGGACACTGGATCGTGACTTAATTAAAATTGCTTTGCCGGCTGCTGGTGAGCGTTTAATGATGCGCGCAGGTGATGTGGTCATTGTGGCGATTATTGTTAAGTTTGGAACAGAAGTGGTAGCTGGTAATGCTATTGGAGAAATCTTGACACAATTTAATTACATGCCAGGAATGGGAGTTGCGACAGCAACCGTTATTCTTGTAGCACATAGCCTTGGACAAAAAAATACCAAAGATATTAAACAGCTGGTACGTGATTCGTATTTGATTTCGACAATTATGATGCTTTGTGTAGGTGCTTTGGTTTACGTATTTGGTGGTCATTTGACTTATCTTTTTACGACCAATCAAACAGCGCTAACAGCTAGCCTTGTTGTGTTATTTTATTCTTTTGTTGGTGGACCAGCGACAGCAGGAACACTTATTTATACAGCAGCATGGCAAGGTTTGGGCAATGCAAAACTTCCATTTTATGCCACAACATTTGGAATGTGGGTCATTCGAATTATTTCGGGTTACGTGCTTGGTGTGAGTCTGCACTTAGGTCTAACTGGAGTGTGGTTAGCGACCGTAGCGGATAATGTTTTCCGTTGGATTTTCTTATATATTCTATATAAGAAATATATGAATTCTTTTCAAGAATCTACTATTAAATAATAGGATAGGATTTTTAACCAGACAAAAGTCTGGTTTTCACTGTGAAAAACAATAGAAAAAGCTGAAAACATTTTCTTCTAAAAAATCGAAAAAAAGGGTGCAAAATCCTTGCAAAGCACTGCTAAATCTGATATTATATACCGGTGCTGTTAATACAGTAACTTTAGCTATGATACAAGAGGTTGCGACACGCTCGGTTGCATTGCCACGCAAAGACGTGTTGGTTTTCTTGAGGAGCTAGCCTATTATCTTAAATAGACGAAAAGGAGAAAAAAGATGGCAAACAAAAAAATCCGTATCCGTTTGAAAGCATACGAACATCGTACACTTGACACAGCGGCAGAAAAAATTGTTGAAACTGCAACACGTACAGGTGCTTCAGTAGCTGGACCAGTTCCACTTCCAACTGAACGTAGCTTGTACACAATTATTCGTGCGACTCACAAATACAAAGATTCTCGCGAACAATTTGAAATGCGTACTCACAAACGCTTGATCGATATCATCAACCCAACTCAAAAAACAGTTGACGCTTTGATGAAATTGGATCTTCCAAGTGGTGTTAACGTAGAAATCAAACTTTAATAAGGATTTGATTCTTGAGCACAAAAAACGCTCGTTAAAAACTTTTTAAATAAATAAAGTAAAGGAAATATTTTCTCATGACAAAAGGAATCTTAGGGAAAAAAGTGGGAATGACTCAAATCTTCACTGAATCTGGTGAATTCATCCCTGTTACTGTCATCGAAGCAACTCCAAACGTTGTGCTTCAAGTGAAAACTGTTGAAACAGACGGTTATGAAGCTGTTCAAGTTGGTTTTGACGACAAACGTGAAGTATTGAGCAACAAACCTGCCAAAGGCCATGTAGCAAAAGCTAACACAGCTCCTAAGCGCTTCATTCGTGAATTCAAAAACATTGAAGGCTTGGAAGTTGGTCAAGAAATCACAGTTGATACATTCGAAGCTGGGGATGTTGTTGATGTAACTGGTACATCTAAAGGTAAAGGTTTCCAAGGTGTTATCAAACGCCATGGTCAAGCTCGTGGACCAATGGCTCACGGTTCTCGTTATCACCGTCGTCCAGGTTCTATGGGACCTGTTGCGCCTAACCGTGTTTTCAAAAACAAACACTTGGCAGGACGTATGGGTGGTAACCGTGTGACAATCCAAAACCTTGAAGTTGTCCAAGTTATCCCAGAGAAAAACGTTATCCTTATCAAAGGTAACGTACCGGGTGCTAAGAAATCTCTTATCACTATCAAATCAGCAGTTAAGGCTGCTAAATAATAAGAAAGGAGAAAACAGTTAAAATGGCAAACGTAAAACTATTTGACCAAACTGGTAAAGAAGTTAGCTCAGTTGAATTGAACGACGCTATCTTCGGTATCGAACCAAACGAATCAGTAGTGTTTGATGTTGTTATCAGCCAACGTGCTAGCCTTCACCAAGGTACTCACGCAGTTAAAAACCGCTCAGCAGTATCTGGTGGTGGTCGTAAACCATGGCGTCAAAAAGGAACTGGACGCGCTCGTCAAGGTTCTATCCGCTCACCACAATGGCGTGGTGGTGGTGTAGTCTTCGGACCAACTCCACGTTCATACGGATACAAACTTCCACAAAAAGTTCGTCGCCTTGCATTGAAATCAGTTTACTCAGCTAAAGTTGCTGAAGAAAAATTGTAGCTGTAGAAAGCCTTTCATTTGCAGCTCCAAAAACTGCTGAATTCGCAAACGTACTTTCAGCTCTTAACGTTGACTCAAAAGTACTTGTAATCCTTGAAGAAGGTAATGAATTTGCTGCACTTTCTGCACGTAACCTTCCAAACGTTAAAGTTGCAACTGCAACAACTGCAAGTGTTCTTGATATCGTAAACAGCGACAAATCTTGTTACTAAAGAAGCAATCTCTACAATCGAGGAGGTTCTTGCATAATGAATTTGTACGACGTAATCAAAAAACCAGTTATCACTGAAAAATCAATGTACGGCCTCGAAGCAGGTAAATATACATTTGAAGTTGACTCTCGTGCGCACAAACTTTTGATCAAACAAGCTGTTGAAGCTGCTTTTGATGGAGTTAAAGTTGCAAACGTGAACACTGTAACAGTTAAACCAAAAGCTAAACGTGTTGGTCGTTACACTGGTTTCACTTCAAAAACTAAAAAAGCTATCATCACTCTTACAGCTGATTCTAAAGCAATCGAGTTGTTTGCAGCTGAAGCTGAATAATCTAAGGAGGAAATAACGTGGGTATTAAAGCTTATAAACCAACGACAAATGGTCGTCGTAATATGACTTCTTTGGATTTTGCTGAAATCACTACAAGCACTCCTGAGAAATCATTGCTTGTTTCACTTAAAAACAAAGCTGGTCGTAACAACAACGGTCGTATCACTGTTCGTCACCAAGGTGGCGGTCACAAACGTCACTACCGTTTGATCGACTTCAAACGTAACAAAGATGGCGTTGAAGCAGTTGTTAAAACTATCGAGTACGATCCAAACCGTACAGCAAACATCGCTCTTGTACACTACACTGATGGTGTGAAAACTTACATTCTTGCACCTAAAGGTCTTGAAGTTGGTCAACGTATCGTTTCAGGTCCAGATGCAGATATCAAAGTTGGTAATGCACTTCCACTTGCTAACATCCCTGTTGGTACAGTTATTCACAACATCGAACTTCAACCAGGTAAAGGCGCTGAATTGATTCGTGCTGCTGGTGCATCTGCACAAGTTCTTGGCCAAGAAGGTAAATACGTTCTTGTTCGTCTTCAATCAGGCGAAGTTCGTATGATTCTTGGTACTTGCCGTGCTACAATCGGTACAGTTGGTAACGAACAACAAGTCCTTGTTAACCTTGGTAAAGCTGGTCGTAGCCGTTGGATGGGTATCCGTCCTACAGTTCGTGGTTCTGTAATGAACCCTAATGATCACCCACATGGTGGTGGTGAAGGTAAAGCACCAGTTGGACGTAAAGCGCCATCTACTCCTTGGGGTAAACCTGCGCTCGGTCTTAAAACTCGTAACAAAAAAGCTCAATCAGACAAACTTATTATTCGTCGTCGTAACGATAAATAATTTATTAGTCGCTTAGCTTATTAATCATCCGCCAGCTCGGTAGTGTGCATTTATGCACACAGGCCGCTGTGGTACTATAATTTAAAGGAGAAAACTACAAAATGGGACGTAGTCTTAAAAAAGGACCTTTCGTCGATGAGCATTTGATGAAAAAAGTTGAAGCTCAAGCAAACGACGAAAAGAAAAAAGTAATTAAAACTTGGTCACGTCGTTCAACGATTTTCCCAAGTTTCATCGGATATACAATCGCAGTTTATGATGGACGTAAACACGTACCAGTTTACATTCAAGAAGACATGGTAGGTCACAAACTTGGTGAATTCGCACCAACTCGTACTTACAAAGGTCACGCTGCTGACGATAAGAAAACACGTTAATAAGAGGAGGACACAATGGCAGAAATTACTTCAGCTAAAGCAATGGCTCGTACAGTCCGTGTTTCACCTCGTAAAACACGTCTTGTACTTGATCTTATCCGTGGTAAGAACGTTGCTGATGCAATCGCAATCTTGAAATTCACTCCAAACAAAGCAGCTCGTGTAGTTGAAAAAGTTCTTAACTCTGCTATCGCTAACGCAGAAAACAACTTTGGTTTGGAAAAAGCTAACTTGGTAGTATCTGAAACTTTTGCAAACGAAGGACCAACAATGAAACGTTTCCGTCCACGTGCTAAAGGTTCAGCTTCACCAATCAACAAACGCACAACTCACGTAACAGTAGTTGTGTCAGAAAAATAAGGAGGTAAAATCGTGGGTCAAAAAGTACATCCAATTGGTATGCGTGTCGGAATCATCCGTGATTGGGATGCGAAATGGTATGCTGAAAAAGAATACGCGGATTACCTTCATGAAGATCTTGCAATCCGCAAATTCATCCAAACAGAATTGGCAGACGCTTCAGTTTCACGTATTGAAATTGAACGTGCTGTAAACAAAGTAATTGTTTCACTTCACACTGCTAAACCAGGTATGGTTATCGGTAAAGGTGGAGCTAACGTTGACGCTCTTCGCGTTAAACTTAACAAATTGACAGGAAAACAAGTTCACATCAACATCGTTGAAATCAAACAACCTGATTTGGACGCTCACCTTGTTGGTGAAAACATTGCACGTCAACTTGAACAACGTGTTGCTTTCCGTCGTGCTCAAAAACAAGCTATCCAACGTACAATGCGTGCAGGTGCTAAAGGTATTAAAACTCAAGTATCTGGTCGTTTGAACGGTGCTGATATCGCTCGTGCTGAAGGTTACTCAGAAGGGACTGTTCCACTTCACACACTTCGTGCAGATATCGACTACGCTTGGGAAGAAGCTGACACTACTTACGGTAAACTTGGTGTTAAAGTTTGGATCTACCGTGGTGAAGTTCTTCCAGCTCGTAAAAACACTAAAGGAGGCAAATAACAAATGTTAGTACCTAAACGTGTTAAACACCGTCGCGAATTCCGTGGAAAAATGCGCGGTGAAGCTAAAGGTGGTAAAGAAGTCGCATTCGGTGAATACGGTCTTCAAGCTACTACTAGCCACTGGATCACAAACCGTCAAATCGAAGCTGCCCGTATCGCAATGACTCGTTACATGAAACGTGGTGGTAAAGTTTGGATTAAAATCTTCCCACACAAATCATACACTGCTAAAGCTATCGGTGTACGTATGGGTTCTGGTAAAGGGGCACCTGAAGGTTGGGTAGCACCAGTTAAACGTGGTAAAGTTATGTTCGAAATCGCTGGTGTATCTGAAGAAGTTGCACGTGAAGCACTTCGTCTTGCTAGCCACAAATTGCCAGTTAAGACTAAATTCGTGAAACGTGAAGCAGAATAAGGAGAAATCATGAAACTTCAAGAAATTAAAGATTTTGTTAAAGAGCTTCGTGGTCTTTCTCAAGAAGAGCTTGCTAAGAAAGAAAACGAACTTAAGAAAGAACTTTTGATCTTCGTTTCCAAGCTGCAGCAGGTCAACTTGATCAAACTGCTCGTTTGAACGAAGTTAAAAACAAATTGCACGTGTTAAAACAGTGCAATCTGAAAAGAAATAATAGATTGGGAAAGGAGAAATTCTAATAATGGAACGTAATCAACGTAAAACCCTTGTTGGACGCGTAGTATCTGACAAAATGGATAAAACAATCACTGTTGTAGTTGAAACTAAACGTAACCACCCAGTCTATGGTAAACGTATCAACTATTCTAAAAAATACAAAGCACATGATGAAAACAACGTTGCTAAAGAAGGCGATATCGTTCGTATCATGGAAACTCGTCCACTTTCAGCTACAAAACGCTTCCGTCTTGTAGAAGTTGTGGAAGAAGCTGTTATTATCTAATCAAACTAAAAGGAGAAATTTGAAATGATTCAACAAGAAACTCGCTTGAAAGTTGCTGATAATAGCGGTGCTCGTGAGATTTTGACCATCAAAGTTCTTGGTGGTTCAGGACGTAAATTCGCTAACATCGGTGACGTAATCGTTGCTTCTGTAAAACAAGCTACTCCTGGTGGAGCTGTTAAAAAAGGTGATGTCGTAAAAGCTGTAGTTGTTCGTACTAAAACTGGTGCACGCCGTCCAGACGGTTCATACATCAAATTTGACGACAACGCTGCTGTAATCATCCGTGATGACAAAACTCCTCGCGGAACTCGTATCTTCGGCCCTGTTGCACGTGAATTGCGTGAAGGTGGCTTCATGAAGATCGTTTCACTTGCACCAGAAGTACTTTAATTCATAAACACAAACTAAGTCCCCTGCTTTTGCAGGGTGCCCATTAGGGCGTAAGAAATAATAGGAGAAAAACCAAATGTTTGTAAAAAAAGGCGATAAAGTTCGCGTTATTGCTGGTAAGGACAAAGGCGTTGAAGCTGTAGTTCTTAAAGCCCTTCCTAAAGTCAACAAAGTTGTTGTTGAAGGTGTTGCTATTGTTAAAAAACATCAAAAACCAAACAACGTAAACCCTCAAGGTGCTATCGTGGAAAAAGAAGCACCAATCCATGTGTCTAACGTTCAAGTTCTTGACAAAAATGGTGTTGCAGGACGTGTTGGTTACAAAGTTGTAGACGGCAAAAAAGTTCGTTACAACAAAAAATCAGGCGAAGTGCTTGATTAATCACGAAGGAAAGGAGAAAGTATATAATGGCAAATCGCTTAAAAGAAAAATACACTAACGAAGTTGTTTCTGCTTTGACTGAAAAATTCAACTATTCTTCAGTTATGGCTGTCCCAAAAGTTGAGAAAATCGTTCTTAACATGGGTGTTGGTGATGCTGATAAATAACGCTAAAAACCTTAGAAAAAGCTGCTGCTGAATTGGCACTTATTTCAGGTCAAAAACCATTGATTACTAAAGCTAAGAAATCAATCGCTGGCTTCCGTCTTCGTGAAGGTGTAGCGATCGGTGCAAAAGTTACCCTTCGTGGTGAACGTATGTACGAATTCTTAGATAAATTGGTAACAGTTTCACTTCCACGTGTTCGTGACTTCCACGGTGTTCCAACAAAATCATTTGACGGACGTGGTAACTACACACTTGGTGTGAAAGAACAATTGATCTTCCCAGAAATCAACTTTGATGACGTTGATAAAGTACGTGGTCTCGATATCGTTATCGTAACTACTGCTAACACTGACGAAGAAGGTCGTGAATTGCTTAAAGGCCTTGGAATGCCTTTTGCAAAATAATTTAGGAGGTAAATCAATTGGCTAAAAAATCTATGATTGCTAAGAATCATCGCCCTGCGAAATTCTCTACGCAAGCTTACACTCGTTGCGAACGTTGTGGCCGTCCACACTCAGTTTACCGCAAATTCAAACTTTGCCGTGTTTGCTTCCGTGAGTTAGCTTACAAAGGACAAATCCCAGGCGTTACCAAAGCTTCTTGGTAAGTCGATGATATAAGAAACCTGATTGGACAAGCCATTTAGTAAATTGTTATTCAATTTTCTATTTGGCGTGGTTCATAATGGGATTCAAGTAATAAACTTGAATTTAATTAAGCCTTCGGGCGACATTAACTAGCAAGTGAACAATTCAAACTACTAGTAAGAGGAGAATATATAAATGGTTATGACTGACCCAATTGCAGACTTTTTGACACGCATTCGTAATGCTAACCAAGCAAAACACGAAGTGCTTGAAGTACCTGCATCAAACATCAAAAAAGGTATTGCTGAAATCCTTAAACGCGAAGGTTTCGTGAAAAACGTTGAAGTTATCGAAGATGACAAACAAGGTATCATCCGCGTATTCCTTAAATACGGACAAAATGGTGAACGTGTTATCACTAACTTGAAACGTATCTCAAAACCAGGTCTTCGTGTTTACGCAAAACGTGAAGATGTTCCTAAAGTTCTTAACGGACTTGGAATTGCAATCATCTCTACATCAGAAGGTCTTTTGACTGACAAAGAAGCTCGTCAAAAGAACGTTGGTGGAGAAGTTATTGCTTACGTTTGGTAAGAAGTTTTTCATCTCTCTATTTTGGAGAGGAAATCTTACTTAACCATCTAATGGACTATTAAGCACAATTTTGTGTATTAGTCGCCCCGTGAAAACTTGTCGCATATGCGGCTTGACAATCTAACAGGAGAAAATAAAAACTATGTCACGTATTGGTAATAAAGTTATCAACTTGCCTGCTGGTGTAGAAGTTACTAACAATGATAACGTAGTAACTGTCAAAGGACCTAAAGGCGAACTCACTCGTGAGTTTAATAAAAATATTGAAATCAAAGTTGAAGGCACTGAAGTTTCACTTCACCGTCCAGATGACTCAAAAGAAATGAAAACAATCCACGGTACAACTCGTGCTAACTTGAACAACATGGTTGTTGGTGTTTCTGAAGGTTTCAAAAAAGAACTTGAAATGCGCGGAGTTGGTTACCGTGCTCAACTTCAAGGTTCAAAACTTGTACTTTCTGTAGGTAAATCTCACCAAGACGAAGTAGAAGCTCCGGAAGGTGTTTCATTTGAAGTTCCATCTGCAACTACTATCGTTGTTAACGGTATCAACAAAGAAGTTGTCGGTCAAACAGCTGCTTACATCCGTAGCTTCGTGCTCCAGAACCTTACAAAGGTAAAGGTATCCGTTACGTTGGTGAATACGTACGTCGTAAAGAAGGTAAAACAGGTAAATAATAGTTTATGGGATGTCTTTCGAGATTTTTCTCTCAGACTCATATGCTAACATTTATAAAAATAATGTCGTTTTGACATTAATCAATTAATTAAGAGGTGAAAATTGTGATTTCGAAACCAGATAAAAACAAAATCCGCCAAAAACGCCACCGTCGCGTTCGCGGTAAACTCTCTGGAACTGCTGATCGCCCACGTTTGAACGTTTTCCGTTCTAATACAGGCATCTACGCTCAAGTTATTGATGACGTAGCGGGTGTAACGCTCGCAAGTGCATCAACTCTTGATAAAGAAGTTTCTAAAGGAACTAAAACAGAACAAGCCGTTGTTGTCGGTAAACTTGTTGCTGAACGCGCAGTAGCTAAAGGTATTTCTGAAGTGGTGTTTGACCGCGGTGGATATCTCTATCACGGACGTGTTAAAGCTTTGGCTGACTCAGCTCGTGAAAACGGATTGAAATTCTAATAGGGAGGACACTAAATAATGGCATTTAAAGATAATGCAGTTGAACTTGAAGAACGCGTTGTTGCGATCAACCGTGTTACAAAAGTTGTTAAAGGTGGACGTCGTCTTCGTTTTGCAGCTCTTGTAGTTGTTGGTGATCGTAATGGTCGTGTTGGTTTCGGTACTGGTAAAGCTCAAGAAGTACCAGAAGCTATTCGTAAAGCTGTTGAAGACGCTAAGAAAAACTTGATCGAAGTACCTATGGTTGGTACAACAATTCCTCACGAAGTTCGTTCAGAATTTGGTGGAGCTAAAGTATTGTTGAAACCTGCTGTAGAAGGTGCTGGGGTCGCTGCTGGTGGTGCTGTTCGTGCCGTCATCGAATTGGCCGGTGTTGCAGATGTTACATCTAAATCACTTGGTTCAAACACTCCAATCAACATTGTTCGCGCAACTGTTGAAGGTTTGAAACAACTTAAACGTGCAGAAGACGTTGCTGCTCTTCGCGGTGTTTCAGTTTCTGATTTAGCATAAGAAAGGGGATAATAATGGCTCAAATTAAAATTACTTTGACTAAGTCTCCAATCGGACGCATTCCTGCACAACGTAAAACAGTTGCTGCTCTTGGACTTGGTAAATTACATAGCTCAGTTGTCAAAGAAGACACTCCAGCTATCCGTGGAATGGTTACTTCAGTTTCACACTTGGTAACTGTTGAAGATGTTAAATAATTAACATTAAATAAATTTTAGGTTTAAGTCGCAAGGGATTCTCTTGCGACTTAAACTAGATATAGTATAGGCGAGTTTCTATGAGGAGTCCTTTCCCCTCATAGAGGCGCTAGCATTTTACAAAAAAGGAGAAATTAATAATGAAACTTCATGAACTTAAACCTGCTGAAGGTTCTCGTAAAGTACGTAACCGTGTAGGTCGTGGTACATCATCTGGTAACGGTAAAACTGCAGGACGCGGTCAAAAAGGTCAAAAAGCTCGTAGCGGTGGTAAAGTACGTCTTGGTTTTGAAGGTGGACAAACTCCATTGTTCCGTCGTATGCCAAAACGTGGTTTCTTGAACGTTAACGCTAAGGAATACGCTCTTGTAAACCTTGACCAACTTAACGTTTTCAAAGATGGTACAGAAGTAACTCCAGTTGTTCTTAAAGAAGCTGGAATCATTCGTGCTGAAAAATCAGGCGTTAAAGTTCTTGGTAACGGCGAATTGACTAAAAAATTGACTGTTAAAGCAGCTAAATTCTCTAAATCTGCTGAAGCAGCTATCACTGCAAAAGGTGGTTCAATCGAGGTCATCTAATTAAGGAGGACTCGGTATGTTCTTTAAATTACTTAAAGATGCACTTAAGGTAAAAAATGTTAGAAATAAAATTTTCTTTACACTTTTTATCATCTTTGTTTTCCGCGTTGGAACACATATTACTGTGCCAGGTATCAACGCTAAGAGTCTTGATCAATTAGGTGAACTTCCCTTTCTAAACATGTTGAATCTTGTCTCTGGTAATGCTATGAGCAATTTCTCTGTATTCTCAATGGGTGTTAGCCCGTATATCACAGCATCTATCATTGTTCAACTGTTACAAATGGATATTTTGCCTAAATTTGTTGAGTGGAGTAAACAAGGTGAAATTGGACGTCGTAAGTTAAATCAAGCGACTCGCTACATTTCACTTGTCTTAGCCTTCATCCAATCTATCGGGATTACAGCAGGATTTAATACTTTGTCAAGTATCTCATTGGTTTCTACACCAAATGTGAAAACTTATATCCTAATTGGTGCCTTGCTCACAACAGGTAGTATGATTGTGACATGGCTTGGTGAACAAATCACCGACAAAGGTTTCGGAAATGGTGTTTCAATGATTATCTTTGCGGGAATCATTTCATCAATTCCAAATACTATTTCAACAATCTACGAAGATTTCTTTGTTAACGTTCGTTCAAGTGATTTAATATCTTCATATATCTTTGTAGCTTTGTTAATCGTAGCAGTATTGGCAATTGTGTTCTTTACAACCTTTGTCCAACAAGCAGAATACAAAATTCCAATCCAATATACAAAACTTGTTCAAGGTGCACCAACAAGTTCTTATCTTCCTTTAAAAATTAATCCGGCTGGCGTCATTCCCATTATCTTTGCCAGCTCGATTACAACGATTCCAAGTACGATTATTCCGTTGATTTCAAATGGACATGACATTCCTTGGCTTACTACCCTAGAATCATATTTGAATTACCAAACAACAATTGGAATGGTAATTTATGCAGTTCTAATTGTTTTATTCTCATTCTTCTATACTTTTGTGCAAGTTAATCCTGAAAAAACTGCAGAAAACTTGCAAAAAGGTGCGTCATATATTCCTAGTGTTCGACCTGGACGCGAAACAGAAGAATATCTTTCTTCACTATTGAAGAAATTAGCAACTGTAGGTTCAATTTTCTTGGCATTTATTTCATTGACACCAATTATTGCTCAACAAGCAATGAACCTATCTAGCAGTATCGCCCTTGGAGGAACAAGTCTTCTTATCTTGATTTCAACAGGTATTGAAGGAATGAAACAACTTGAAGGTTATCTCTTGAAGAGACAGTATGTTGGTTTCATGAACACAGCAGAATAGAATATAGGTTGACCTAGTCAACCTTTCTATTTTGTTTTTGAATAAATTTAGTACTTCGGTGTTAAATTTATTTAAAAATAAAATAAGGAGAGTATCATGAATCTTTTAATCATGGGTTTACCAGGGGCTGGTAAAGGAACTCAAGCAGCAAAAATCGTTGAAGAATTCGGCGTTGCTCACATTTCTACCGGAGATATGTTCCGTACTGCAATGGCAAACAAAACTGAAATGGGTGTTCTTGCTAAATCATTCATCGACAAAGGTGAACTTGTACCAGATAAAGTTACTAACGGTATTGTTAAAGAACGTTTGGCACAAGATGACATTGCTGAAAAAGGTTTCTTGCTTGATGGTTACCCACGTACTATTGAACAAGCACATGCTTTGGATGAAACACTTAAAAATTTGGATCTTAAATTGGACGGTGTTATTAACATTGACGTTAATCCAGACAGCTTGATCGAACGTTTATCAGGACGTTTCATTTGTCGTTCTTGTGGAGCTACATATCACAAAGTATTCAATCCAACAAAAGTTGAAGGAACTTGTGATGCTTGTGGTGGACACGACTTCTACCAACGTGAAGATGACAAACCAGAAACTGTAAAACGTCGTCTTGATGTTAACATCGCTCAAGGTGCACCGATCATCGAACACTATCGTAAAGCTGGTATTGTTTTCGATATCCAAGGTAACCAAGACATCAATGATGTATTTGCTGATATTGAAAAAGCAATCTCATCATTAAAATAATTTAAGAGCTTCTACTTGCACAAGTAGAAGAGTCGTGATATAATAGGCTAGTCTGGCTTATAATTGTTACCTCTGTGCTCAGAGGACATCAAATCGAAATTTAGGGGGTACTTTTGCGTGGCAAAAGAAGATGTGATTGAAATTGAAGGTAAAGTTGTTGAGACGATGCCTAACGCTATGTTTACTGTTGAATTAGAAAATGGACACCAAATCTTGGCAACTGTATCAGGAAAAATCCGTAAAAACTACATTCGTATTTTGGTAGGTGACCGTGTTACTGTTGAAATGAGTCCTTACGATTTAACACGTGGACGTATCACATACCGCTTTAAATAATCGAAATAATTGGAGGGATTAAAAAATGAAGGTAAGACCATCAGTCAAACCAATTTGCGAATACTGTAAAGTTATTCGTCGTAACGGTCGTGTTATGGTAATTTGTCCATCAAATCCAAAACACAAACAACGTCAAGGATAATATAGAAAGGAGAAAAAATGGCTCGTATTGCTGGAGTTGATATTCCAAATGAAAAACGTGTAGTAATTTCACTTACTTATGTATATGGTATCGGTCTTGCAACTTCTAAGAAAATCTTAGCAGCTGCTGGTATTTCTGAAGACATCCGTGTTAAAGATTTAACATCAGATCAAGAAGATGCTATCCGTCGTGAAGTTGATGCAATTAAAGTTGAAGGTGACCTTCGTCGTGAAGTGAACATGAACATCAAACGCTTGATGGAAATTGGTTCATACCGTGGTATCCGTCACCGTCGTGGACTTCCTGTCCGTGGTCAAAACACTAAAAATAACGCTCGCACTCGTAAAGGTAAAGCTGTTGCGATTGCAGGTAAGAAAAAATAAAATAGGAGGTAAAAAAATTGGCTAAACCAACACGTAAACGTCGTGTGAAAAAGAACATCGAATCTGGTGTTGCTCATATTCACGCTACATTCAATAACACTATTGTTATGATTACAGATGTGCATGGTAATGCAATTGCTTGGTCATCAGCTGGTGCTCTTGGATTCAAAGGTTCTCGTAAATCTACTCCATTCGCTGCACAAATGGCTGCTGAAGCTGCTGCTAAATCTGCACAAGAACATGGTCTTAAAACTGTTGAAGTTACTGTAAAAGGTCCTGGTTCAGGTCGTGAGTCTGCTATTCGTGCTCTTGCTGCTGCTGGTCTTGAAGTGACTTCAATCCGTGACGTTACTCCTGTGCCACACAATGGTGCTCGTCCTCCAAACGTCGTCGTGTGTAATCATAATTGTTAATAGTACACAAGATTCGTTTCGAGGGAGTATAATAAATGATTGAGTTTGAAAAACCAATAATAACAAAAATTGATGAAAATAAAGATTACGGCAGATTTGTTATCGAGCCACTTGAACGTGGATACGGTACAACTCTAGGTAATTCTCTTCGTCGTGTACTCTTGTCTTCACTCCCAGGTGCGGCAGTAACATCAATTAAAATTGATGGAGTACTCCACGAATTTGACACTATTCCAGGTGTACGCGAAGATGTTATGCAAATCATCCTTAACATTAAAGGACTTGCAGTAAAATCTTATGTTGATGATGAAAAAATTATCGAACTTGATGTTGAAGGTCCAGCAGAAGTTACTGCAGGGGATATCTTGACTGATAGCGATGTTGAAATCGTCAACCCAGACCACTATCTCTTTACAATCGCTGAAGGACACAGTTTGAAAGCAACAATGACTGTTGCTAAAAAACGTGGTTACGTTCCAGCCGAAGGTAATAAAAAAGAAGATGCTCCAGTGGGAACATTGGCTGTAGACTCTATCTACACACCAGTGAAAAAAGTTAATTATCAAGTTGAACCTGCTCGTGTAGGTAGCAATGACGGCTTTGATAAATTAACAATCGAAATCATGACAAATGGCACAATCATTCCTGAAGATGCTTTAGGTCTATCAGCACGTGTTTTGATTGAACACTTGAATCTGTTTACTGACCTTACAGAAGTGGCTAAAAACACTGACGTAATGAAAGAAACTGAAAAAGTTAACGATGAAAAAGTGCTTGACCGTACTATCGAAGAACTTGATTTGTCAGTCCGCTCATATAACTGTCTTAAACGTGCAGGTATCAACACTGTATTTGATTTGACAGAAAAAACTGAGCCTGAAATGATGAAAGTCCGTAACCTTGGTCGTAAAAGCCTTGAAGAAGTCAAAGTTAAACTTGCTGATCTTGGACTCGGACTCAAAAACGATAAATAATATAGGAGGATAAAATGGCTTACCGTAAACTAGGACGCACTAGCTCACAACGTAAAGCAATGCTTCGTGATTTGACAACAGATCTTTTGATTAACGAATCTATTGTAACAACTGAAGCTCGTGCTAAAGAAATCCGTAAAACAGTTGAAAAAATGATTACTTTAGGTAAACGTGGTGATCTTCATGCACGTCGTCAAGCTGCTGCTTTCGTACGTAATGAAATTGCATCTGAAAACTTTGATGAAGCTACTGAAAAATACTCTTCACAAACAGCTCTTCAAAAACTTTTCGATGAAATCGCACCTCGCTATGCAGAACGCAACGGTGGATACACTCGTATTCTTAAAACTGAACCTCGCCGTGGTGATGCTGCTCCAATGGCAATCATTGAATTAGTATAATTTTTATCAATTTTGTTGAGTGTTATGATGATGGAACCTTTTGGTTCTTAGTCTAGCTCTGGTCTACCGCTGGGGATTTTTCCCTAGCGGGAACACTCATCATATTGGTGATTGAGTAACGCTTGTTTACGAAATGTCTCTAGATTAGAAACACTTCGTAAGCAGGCGTTTTTCTATTTAAAAACTGAAACTAGCTTCAATTCATGGATAATAGAACCCAATACCATATATTACTCAGCAATAATTCAATGTAATAGAAATAAGAATCTTTTGCATAGACTTTATAATAGCTAGTTTTTACCTAAAAATGCTCTCTTTATACGGGAAAGATAGGATTTTTAATCACGGATGTATCAAATAGCGCTTAAAAAGCTCCTGAGAGGCTCTGAGGGCGGTTTGGATGAATTGCGCTGAGGAGGGATAAAAATCCAAGCGAAAAGTCTGTAGAGACCTTATTTGGTATTTTATGGAGAATAATTGAAGTGTCATCGTTTTAACTGGGAAGGAAATTCTAGCGAGAATCGATTTTTTTATTTTGAAAAAATTGTTGACTAACTAAGCTGTTATTATCAGAAAAAATATGAAAACGGCTTAGTTATAATGGTGAAACATATAAACTTAGCTTATTATGACAGTTTTTATGACATTGTTACAAAAAATATCAAAAAAACTTAAAAAACATATTGACAGTATAGATGAAGTTTAGTATACTAAATAAGCTGTTGTTTGAGGCAGCAAATATTTCAAAAATGCTTTGAAAAAAGTTCAAAAAACTTCTTGACAAAGC
>ENA-OQIG01000472-OQIG01000472.1-human-gut-metagenome-genome-assembly--contig:-NODE-472-length-23188-cov-5.899311_pt1 | contig 23188 bp, 26 predicted proteins | sample MGYA00242576_ERZ504741 | MGnify/ENA primary metagenome ERZ504741 (study PRJEB26092, sample SAMD00036436) | human gut metagenome | host: Homo sapiens | study: EMG produced TPA metagenomics assembly of... | reverse complement strand
TTTCTTTTTAGCCATAATTGGTTCGTTTTATATCAATCAGTACAAAGTAAGCGATTAAATATTAATAATTCAAGATTTTCATGTACATTTGCCCCTCACATTATGAATAATCTAACAAATGGAAAGTGAAAAGTCTTCCAGGGAGAAGGGAATTTATAAAGTAACGATCGTGGGAAGTATCGTGAACTTCCTTTTGCTCGTTTTTAAATTCTTTGCCGGAATTGCCGGGCATAGTGCGGCTATGCTGGCCGATGCTGTCCACTCACTATCCGATTTCATCACCGATATTGTTGTCATTGTCTTTGTCCGCATTGCCGGGAAACCGGAGGATAAAGGTCACGATTACGGCCATGGCAAATAGAAACCTTGCTACGGCCATCATCGGGTTGTTACTTCTGTGTGTCGGTTTCGGTATCTTTTGGAATGGGGCTTCGTCCATTTATACTTTTTTGCGGGGCGGACAGTTGGAGTCTCCCGGTGTAGTGGCATTGGTGGCGGCACTGGTGTCGATCGTTTCAAAGGAGATACTTTATCAGTATACAGTGATTCAGGGCAAGAAGTTGAACTCCCAGGCTGTGATAGCCAATGCCTGGCATCACCGGAGTGATGCATTGTCGTCTATCGGGACGGCCATCGGTATCGGCGGTGCCATCCTGTTGGGAGATCATTGGCGGGTGCTCGATCCGGTTGCTGCGGTGGTAGTCAGTTTCTTTATCATGAAGGTGTCTGTACGGTTGCTGATTCCGTGTGTGGACGAACTGCTTGAAAAGTCGTTGCCGGAAGATGTGGAGAAAGAGATCGAGCAGACTGTACTCTCTTTCCCGGGAGTGAGCCAGCCCCACCATTTGCGTACCCGCAGAATCGGCAATTATTATGCCATCGAATTGCATGTCCGTATGGATGGGAAGATAACTCTGGAAGAGGCACATAGTACGGCAACTGCCATTGAAAACAAGCTGAAAGAGATGTTTGGGAAAGGAACCCATGTAGGCATTCATGTGGAACCGACGAAATAATTATCATTTGACCAGAATTTTATGGAGAGTATTCTAATTACCGGAGCGAGCGGATTTATCGGCAGTTTCATTGTTCAGGAAGCATTGAAGCGCAGATTCGGCGTCTGGGCGGGGATTCGTGCATCCAGCAGTAAGAAATACCTGAAAGAACGTAAGATCCACTTTCTTGAATTGGACTTTGCACATCCCAATGAACTGCGGGCGCAACTGTCCGGGCATAAGGGGACATATAATAAGTTCGATTATATCGTCCATTGTGCCGGCGTGACCAAATGTGCGGACAAAAGCGACTTTGACCGTGTCAACTATTTGCAGACCAAATACTTTGTCGACACGTTGCGTGAGCTCAATATGATTCCCAAGCAGTTCATCTACATCAGTACCTGAGCGTATTCGGTCCGATACGCGAAAAGGACTATTCACCCATTAGTGAAGAAGATACTCCGGCTCCGAATACGGCTTACGGATTAAGCAAGCTGAAAGCAGAGCTCTACATTCAGAGCATACCCGGTTTTCCGTATGTCATCTATCGTCCGACGGGGGTATACGTCCCCGGGAAGCAGACTATTTCCTGATGGCAAAATCCATCCGGCAGCATACGGACTTCTCCGTAGGTATAAGCGGCAAGATCTGACATTTGTATATGTGAAAGATATTGTACAGGCCATTTTCCTGGGAATCGAGAAGGAGGTTTCCCGCCGCGCTTACTTTCTGTCTGACGGGAAGGTATATAAAAGCCGGGCTTTCTCCGACCTGATTCAAAAAGAATTGGGTGATCCGTTTGTTATTCACGTCAAATGTCCGTTAATTGTGCTAAAAGTCGTATCTTTGCTCGCCGAATTTATAGCGACCCGTTCGGGAAAGAGCAGCACGCTGAATTCGGACAAATATAAAATAATGAAACAAAGGAATTGGCAATGCGACATAACTCCGGCTGTGAAAGAACTGGGATATGCTCCTGAGTACGACTTGGAAAAAGGAGTGAAAGAAACAATTGCCTGGTATAAGAATGAAGGATGGCTTTAGATTTATTTAAACGTGTAGAAAGCCGTAAGGGCTTGTTTGCTGTTGAGAAGATAACATTGATATACAATCTGTTAACTTCTATCTTGATTTTATTCATGTTTCAACGAATGGATCATCCGCTCCACATGTTGTGGGACAGGGCGGTGATTGCGGCAATGACTTTTTTGCTGATGTATCTCTATCGGCTGGCTCCGTGTAAGTTTTCTGCTTTTGTACGTATCGCCATCCAGATGAGCCTTTTATCCTACTGGTATCCGGATACTTTCGAGTTCAACCGCGTCTTCCCCAATCTGGATCATTTGTTTGCTACGGCCGAGCAGTGGATGTTCGGCGGACAGCCTGCCGTATGGTTCTGTCATGCATTTCCGCAGATGTGGGTGAGCGAGCCGTTCAACATGGGCTATTTCGCTTATTATCCTATGATTCTGGTTGTGACGTTGTTCTATTTCATCTATCGGTTCGACCTGTTTGAGAAGATGTCTTTTGTACTGGTCACCTGCTTTTTCATCTACTACCTTATTTATATATTCGTTCCGGTTGCCGGCCCTCAGTTCTATTTCCCTGCCATCGGCATGGATTCGGTTTCGCAGGGTGTCTTTCCTTCCATTGGCGATTATTTCAATCACAATCAGGAGTTGCTTCCCGGTCCCGGTTATCAGCATGGATTCTTTTACAGCCTGGTGGAGGGTTCACAGCAAGTAGGAGAACGTCCGACTGCCGCTTTCCCCAGTTCGCATGTGGCGTGTCGACCATTCTGATGATTATGGCATGGCGTGCCAGCAAGAAACTGTTTGCCTGCCTGATGCCGTTCTATCTGTTGCTTTGTGGAGCTACTGTTTACATTCAGGCACACTATCTGATTGATGCGATCGCAGGATTTGTTTCTGCTTTCGTGTTGTATGTATTGGTGACGAAGATGTTCAAGAAGTGGTTCGCAGTGCCGATGTTCAAATGATGGGGTGGACTTACCACAGAGTAACACAGAGTCTCACAGAGAATAAATAAACTTTATTAAAATAAAGTTCGTACACATATACTAAAATAAATCTACATAAACTCTCATATTAACTATCGATTTGTCCACTCTACTCTGTGGAACTCCGTGTTACTCTGTGGTGAGTCCGTCGAATATCCGGAAGAGTTCTTCTACCGATTCGGTGCGTAGCATGGCAATGCGTGTCTCACGGAAATTGGGGATTCCTTTAAATAGGGGAGTTGCTGCCAGATGACGGCGGATATGGATGATCCCCCTGCGTTCGTCCAGTCGGGCTACACTGTTCAGCACCTCTTCGCGCAACACATCGAGGTACCACTCGAATGATTCCCGCGGAAGTTCTTCTCCGGTTTCCAGATAATGCTTCACTTCGCGGAATATCCAGGGACGGCCGATACTGCCGCGTCCTATCATAATCGCATCTACACCATATCGCTCAAAGCACTCTTTGGCACCAGCGGCCGTAGTCACATCACCGTTTCCTATAATAGGTATGTGCATACGTGGGTTATTCTTGACTTCTCCTATCAGGGTCCAGTCTGCCTCGCCTGTATACATCTGCGCACGGGTACGTCCGTGAATGGCCAGTGCCGCAATGCCGCAATCCTGCAGTTGCTCTGCCAGGTCCACTATTATTTTATGATCGGCATCCCATCCCAGTCGGTTTTCACGGTGACAGGTATTTTGACTGCATCTACCACGGCACGGGTTATTTCCAGCATCTTGGGGATATTCTGCAACATGCCGGCTCCGGCCCCTTTCCCTGCTACTTTCTTTACCGGGCAACCGAAGTTGATATCCAATATATCCGGTTGTGCTTCTTCTACAATCCGGGCGGCACCCACCATGGCTTCCGTGTCTTTACCGTATATTTGAATGGCGACGGGGCGTTCTTCATCGCAGATGGTCAGTTTTTGAGTGGTTTTATTGACGGAACGTATCAAAGCATCACTCGAGACGAACTCGGTGTATACCATATCGGCTCCAAACTTTTTGCACATCAGGCGAAAAGCGGGGTCAGTGACATCCTCCATCGGAGCCAGAAATACAGGGCGTTCGCCCAGGTCTATGTGGCCTATTTTCATCTTTTTACGATTTTCTATTCATTATTTGGCTGCAAAAGTACGGAAAAAACCCCTACCTTTGCACCTCATTCATTTATTTAACTGGATAGAAATTATGAAAAAAAGACTATTTTCCATTGCTCTGTGCCTGACTTTTATCTTGTCTGCCACTTCCGTCTCGGCCCAGGATGCTGCCTACAGAGAGGCATTAAGCAAGATGCTTGAGGCTTCGGGTGCCATGACTACAGTGAAGTCGATGGTTCCGCAAATGATCGGGATGATGAAACATACTTATTCGAATGTTCCGGATGAATTCTGGAAGAACTTCGAGGAGCAATTATCGGAGAAAGCAAACACCCAGTTTCTGGATATATACGTGTCTATCTATCACAGATACCTGACGATAAGCGACCTGAAGAAGATCACTGCATTTTATGAATCGCCGGTAGGCAAGAAGCTGGCCGAGTCCACTCCTGTGATGACTGCGGAAGCCATGGAAGCGGGCCAACAGATCGGTATGGGAATTGCCAAGGAGATAATGGCAAACCTCAAAGAAAAAGGATATGTTCAGTAAGTAGTTACGACTCCGTAACTTATAATTTGTGACTATGTACAAGATAAACGATTTTGAAATAATGGCTCCAGTTGGCTCACGCGAATCGCTCGCGGCAGCTATCCAGGCAGGAGCCGATTCTATTTATTTTGGTATTGAGAACCTGAACATGCGTGCACGTTCGGCCAATACATTTACCATCGAAGATTTACGCGAGATAGCCCGGACCTGTGATGAACATGGAATGAAGAGTTATCTGACAGTGAATACCATCATTTACGATAAGGATATCGAATTGATGCGTACCATTGTCGATGCGGCCAAGGAAGCGGGCATTTCGGCCGTGATTGCGGCTGACGTGGCAGTGATGAGCTATGCCAACAAGATTGGGCAGGAAGTACATCTGTCTACTCAATTGAATATTTCGAATGCGGAAGCCTGAAGTTCTATGCGCAATTTGCCGATGTAGTGGTGTTGGCTCGTGAACTGAATCTGGAGCAGGTGGCGGAGATCTACCGGCAGATTCAGGAAGAGCATATCTGCGGTCCGAGTGGTGAGCTCATTCGTATCGAGATGTTCTGCCACGGTGCGCTTTGCATGGCTGTTTCGGGTAAATGCTATCTGTCATTGCACGAGATGAATCATTCGGCCAACCGGGGAGCTTGCATGCAAATCTGTCGCCGTGCTTACACCGTCCGTGACAAAGATACCGATGTAGAGCTTGAGGTTGATAATCAGTATATCATGTCGCCGAAAGACTTGAAGACCATTCACTTCATGAACAAAATGATAGATGCCGGGGTACGTGTGTTCAAGATTGAAGGCCGAGCCCGCGGTCCCGAATACGTACGTACTGTTGTCGAATGTTATAAGCAGGCCATCCGGGCATATCTGGATGATTCGTTTACCGACGAGAAGATTGCGGCATGGGATGAACGTCTGAAGACTGTATTCAACCGGGGATTCTGGGATGGCTATTATTTGGGACAGCGTTTGGGCGAATGGACCAAGAACTACGGGTCGGCAGCCACTGAGCGTAAGATATATGTGGGTAAAGGCATCAAATACTTCTCTAACATTGGTGTGGCCGAATTCTTGGTTGAAGCGGCAGAGGTAAGTGTGGGTGATAAACTGTTGATTACCGGACCTACTACCGGAGCTGTGTTTGCTACGCTTGACGAAGCTCGTGTAGAGCTGAAACCGGTGGAGACTGTGAAAAAGGGAGAACACTTCTCAATGAAACTGGATAAGATACGTCCGAGTGATAAGTTATATAAATTGGTTTCGACCGAAGAACTGAAAAAATTTAAAGGGCTTGAATAAAATGGAAAAGTATATCTATGAACTTACTTTAAAGGTACGCGACTATGAGTGCGACCTGCAAGGCATTGTGAATAATGCGAATTACCAACATTATCTGGAGCATACCCGTCACGAGTTTCTTTCATCGGTAGGCGTAAGCTTTGCAAAACTGCATGAAGAGGGAGTCGATCCGGTGGTAGCCCGCATCAATATGGCTTTCAAAACCCCGTTGAAGAGTGGCGATGAATTCGTTTCCAAATTGTATATGAAGAAAGAAGGCATCAAATATGTATTCTATCAGGATATCTTTCGGAAAAGCGATGATAAAGTAGTCGTTAAGTCGACCGTAGAGACCGTATGTGTCGTTAATGGACGCTTGAGCGACAGTGAGTTATTCGATCAGATCTTCGCACCCTATCTGCAATGAGTACGGACGAAGAGCGGATATACAGCATTGCTCTGACACAAATACCGGGTGTGGGGCATATAGGTGCCAAGCGCCTGGTAGACGGTATGGGAAGTGCTACCGATGTATTTCGCTACCGTACCGAGCTGCCCGACCGTTTGCCCGGAGTGAACCGGGCGGTAGTCGCGGCATTAGACTCCCCGCAGGCCTTGAAGCGTGCCGAGCAAGAATATGAGTTTGCCCGGAATAACCGCATCTCTTGTTTTACACTGGCAGATGAAGATTATCCTTCCCGCTTACGGGAGTGTGACGATGCTCCTGTCGTGCTGTTCTTTAAAGGGAAGGCCAATCTCAATGCCTTACACATTATTAATATGGTGGGGACCCGTAATGCGACAGACTACGGAAGCACATTTGTGTCAGCTTTCTGCAAGAGTTGCAGATGCAGTGTCCGGATGTGCTTGTAGTCAGTGGATTGGCTTATGGAATCGATATCAATGCCCACCGCTCAGCACTGTCTGTCGAACTTCCTACTGTGGGGGTATTGGCTCACGGCTGGATCGCATCTATCCGTCCCTTCACCGTAAGACAGCTATCGACATGCTTCGGCAAGGCGGATTGCTGACAGAATTTCTTTCCGGAACGAATCCGGATAAACACAACTTCATAAGCCGGAATCGCATTGTTGCCGGTATAAGTGATGCTACTATTGTGGTGGAGTCTGCCGCTAAAGGCGGTTCGCTGATTACAGCGGATATTGCCGGAAGCTATCATCGCGATTGTTTTGCTTTTCCCGGGCGGGTCACGGACGAATATTCAAAGGGATGCAACCAGTTGATACAAGATAACAAAGCTGTTTTGCTGGAGTCTGCATCTGACTTTGTGAAAACAATGGGCTGGGACAGCGATTTGAAAAGTGTCAAGCCGGAAACCGTACAGCGAAACCTCTTTCCGGATCTGTCTGCCGAGGAACTGAGAATTGTCGATATTCTCGGAAAGCTGGGCGATCTGCAAATAAACGCATTGATGGTTCAGGCCGATATTCCCATTAATAAGATCAGTGCTATTCTGTTTGAACTTGAAATGAAAGGCGTTATTCGGGTTCTGGCAGGAGGAGTTTACCAGTTACTCAGATAAAAAAGGCAAAAAAAAGGAGTCACGCCTGACTCCAACCTTTTGTTAACCTTAAATCTAATACTATGAAAAAAATCACTGTACAAATGTAGGTTTCTCTTATCTATTATCCAAATATTCTTCTTAATATTGGCTCTCTTTGAGTTTCTTTTACTGTTTTTTACTGTTCTCTTTTACAAGTGGGCTAAACATCGGCAATAACTCTTTTGCTTTTAACCTCCCTTCACTTTCCTCGAAAAGCTTTCTTCATTAGGTTCCCACTCTTCATAGTCTGACATGGGGATGTCGGGAGGTTTAACATGGGGGTGTCGGACGGTCTAACACCCCCATGTCGGACAACGTATGTCGTAGAGACAGATCTATTTTCTTGCCGGGATAAGTAAGTCAGGTGGTAAGTAAGAAGATTTAAGCAACGGCAGTACCCACTTTTAGAGGCCGACATTGGCCGGAAAGCTACCCAAGTGCGGAGGTGCTTCACCGCCAAACTTGCAAATTCCTTTCAATCGTTTCACAGAAGCATTCAGAGCTTGTATTTAGCTTTGATTAAATTATTATGTATCGATTTGAACTTCTATATTTGTATTGCACAAACAGACAAATTATGGAAAACCGTATCTGCATACTGACCCTTTTTGTTTTTCTCTTTCTGCTTTCGGGAGAAAGCCGGGCCATGGTAGCAATGCCGGATGCCTGGACCAGAATGATGATTGGTGTAAACCAGAAGGATTGGTCGCTGTTACGTGAAAGAGTGCAGGCTGACCTCCACGTTCCGGATCGTGAGGATGTGCTGATGTTGATCGATTATCACCGCGATGACGGATGAAATGTGAGAATTTATTACGCAGGTTGAACGGTGGAGAAGCATACCGCTATATTATGAATAAAATCTTACCGCTTTTATATGTATACAGAGAACATTCACCTGTACCCATACCGGATGATAAAGCTGCCGGTGTGTTTTTGAGTACGGCGAATGTATTGCCTCGAGTGAAATTCGTACATCCTCAGCCGGTGGTCCCGGAAGAGGGAAAAATAGAAACACCAGTAATAATAGAACAGAGAACAGTGCTTGCACTGAAAAACAACCTGCTATACGACCTGGCATTGGCACCGAATATAGAGGTGGAAATACCATTGAACAGACGCTGGTCGGTCAATGCCGAGTATAAATGTCCGTGGTGGCTCAATAGTAGCCGGGAGTTTTGCTATCAATTGCTTTCGGGAGGCGTTGAAGGTCGTTGCTGGTTGGGCAACCGGAAGCGGAGGAATCGCTTGGCAGGACATTTCATTGGAGCTTATGCCGAAGGGGGAATTTATGATTTCCAGTTTAAAGGAGACGGCTATCAAGGAAGATATTATGCGGCTTCAGGGCTGACTTATGGATATGCAAAGCAGATTGCACGGCATCTCTCGTTTGAATTCAGCCTGGGCATAGGTTATCTGACTACGGAGTACAAGAAGTACACTCCTTATGAGGGAGACTTGGTTTGGAAAAGTAGTGCACGCTATAACTTCATAGGCCCCACCAAGGCAAAAGTGTCTTTGGTGTGGCTTATAACAGCAAGGAGATGATAATGAATGAAAGATATAACAAGGTTGCTTTGCATGGTTCTCCTCTCGTTTCTGGTGGTGACGGGATGCAGCCGGCGGGATATTCTGGACGATTATCCGGTGAGTGGTGTGGAAGTGCGGCTGGATTGGAGCGGAGTGACGGAGAAGTTGCCGGAAGGAGTTCGGATTATTTTCTATCCGAAAGGGGACAACGGACGTAAAGTAGACACCTATCTGCCTGTGAAAGGAGGGCATGTAGGAGTTCCCCCTGGTATCTATTCCGTGGTAGTCTACAATTATGATACGGAAACCGTATTGGTCCGGGGTGATGAGTCATACGAGACGATTGAAACTTATACCGGTCTTTGTAATTTTGGAATTGCCGGTACAGAGAAGATGGTTTGGGGGCCTGAGGACTTTTATACGACTTGTGTGGACGAGTTGATGGTGGAAAAAAGCGATGAATCTTTGATACTGAAACTATCTCCGAAGCTGGTAGTGAAAACTTACCACTTCAGCATTAAAGTAACCGGGATTAAAAATATATCCCAAGTCTTTGGCAGTGTAGTGGGGATGGCCGATCATTATTTGTTAGGCAAAAGTTTTAGTTTGTGTGACGGCTGTCCGATCTATTTTGATGTAGTTAGGGGAAAAGATACAATCGAGGGAAGTTTTACGACTTTTGGAATCTCTCAGATCGTACGTACTCGTGCCGAGAATACGGAAGTATCTTTGAATTTGCTACTGCTGAAGGTGGATGATACAGTGCAGGAAGTGAAGGTTGATGTAACCGAAGTGATACACAAATCGGAGGCTGGTGGAGAAACTGATAAACCGGAAATTGATGTTCCTATCGAAGATGAAATAAAAGTAGATGATGTGGAAACTCCTCCGGATGGTAACGGCGGTATGAATGGGGATGTGGATGATTGGGAGGATGAAACAGATATAGTGATACCGGTGGAATGACACCGGTAGGCAGATAAAAGAGATAATTATTAATTTATAAAACATACTATTATGAAAAAGATTTTATTTGCGGCAGTTGCTGCATTGGCAATCACAGGTTGCTCACAGAATGAGGAGATTGAGAAGGCGGCGAAAACTGCGGAGATCGGGTTCAATGCGATTGTGAAGAATACCACAAGAGCGGCGGTTACCAATATGGGGAATTTAGGTAATTTTAAAGTGCACTCTTATATTACCGGAACTGCTTTTGACGGTACTACCGCTGAATTGGGTACTGCTTATATGAATGGTGTTTTGTTTGAAACAATAGATAATACAACTTGGACAAAAGCCACTTCTGATACTAAAACTTATTATTGGCCTTCGGATGCGAGTAAATCAGTGCAGTTCTTTGCGTATCCTTCTACGCTGATTAGCGATTTTAGCATTCCCGATACCGGTACTGCAGGATATCCTTCGTTTAATTATACAGTTGATAAAGAGGCCGATGAACCGGGAGATTTGGTAGTCGCATACGAAAGTAATAAAACGGCCACTTCGGAAGGTGTAAATGCAGGTAAGCTGACTTTGAATTTTAAACATATATTATCCCGAATTAATTTTGCGTATATCCCGGGAAATACAAATCTGACATATACAGTAACTGCCGTGAAGATTGCCGATATAAAAGGAGGTACAGCTAAATATACTTTTAGCGCATCAAACGGAGCATGGGATGTTACAAGTGGAACCTCTAAAGAATACACTTATACCGTTACACAGTCTCCAAATGTTGTAGAAAATAAAAGTTACTATATGCTGGGTGGCGAAGACGCATCTCTTATGTTGTTTCCTCAGGATGTAGCAAAAAAAGTAATTACTGTGACTTACACAAGTAAAGATGATGATGGAGTTCAGGTATTCAGTGGTGACAAAACAGTGACACTTCCCGACAATTCCAAATGGGAGGTAGGTAAGAATATACTCTATATTTTGACCTTGCCTGCAGGAGGTACCGAGATGACGGTTACTCCGAAGGTTAGTGAATGGAATGTAGCAGAAGACAAAGAGCAAACTGCCCAATAACCATATACCAAGAGATGTAATTGATAGCCCTGCCTTTTCGCAGGGCTATTTTTTATTCCTTCTTTTATTGTCTTTCTAAATAATTCTCTTACATTTGTCGCAAACATACAAACAAACACACCCGTATATATGCCCAGCTCCGTTTGTGGAGATCCCATGATGTGTCAGAACTGCAAAAAGTCAGTTCCTAATGCCATTTTCCATGTTTACCATAGACGTGGTTTCCATTATCCTGCACAAAAATGTGAGGAGAATTTCATTTTGTTCCTTATCAAGGGAGAAATGCTGGTGAATAGCCGGGAGTATGCCGGAACGATGCTTAAGGCCGGAGAATTTATGCTTCAGCCATCAGTTCGAAAATAGAAATGCTGGCCATGACCGATGTGGAATGTATCTATTATCAGTTTAATCAACCTGAATTGTTTTGTGATATCCGGTATAATCGTATCATGAAGGAGACTGATCCTCCGTTAATTCCCTCACCCTTACCCATTATTCCCGAACTTCAACATTTTCTTGAGTCTGCACGTACTTATCTGAGCGAAAAGAAGATTTGTCGGGATCTCTTATCATTAAAGCGGAAAGAGCTTGCTTTCATACTCGGTTATTTTTATTCGGATTATGACCTGGCTTCCTTGGTACATCCTCTCTCAAAATATGCTTCTTCGTTTGAGTGCTTTGTATATCAGAACTATAAGAAGGTGAAGACTGTTGAAGAGTTTGCTAAACTTGGAGGATATAGCCAGACTACATTCAGGAGGATTTTCGATAATGTTTTTCATGAGCCGGTGTATGAGTGGATGCTTAGCCGCCGCAAAGAGGAGATCATTTACGAACTTCAGAATACAGAGGCTACCATCTCTGAAATCTGTTATAAATTCGGGTTCGAATCTTTACCGCATTTCTCAAACTTCTGTAAAAAGTCATTTGGTACCTCGCCACGCAGCATTCGATTGAAGCGTTCATCCGAATGAGACAGGCCTCTGGAAGAGAGATTTTTTTTATCATTGTATTTAGGTATCGGAGTTTCGGTGAATACCTAAATATGGTGATTGTCGTCCGGTGTCGATATACGTACCTTTGCGGACTAATTAAACAGAGTGATTAATGAACCACAAAGTGTTGTACAGAGTAGCTTTATTCTGTCTTTTTTCTATGCTGTCAGCCGTTCTTATGCATGCCGGCGAACAGCAACAACAAAGTAAAGGTATAGTGACAGGTCGAATCGTCGACCAACAGAAGCAACCTTACTATCCGGTTGCAGTTGCCATTGAAGGTGTTTATATTGGCGGATATACCAACGAGAATGGAGTTTATCATATCAATGATGTGCCGACGGGCAGTCAGACGATAGTTGTATCGGGCATAGGAGTGAAAACTAAAAAGGTGCCGATACATGTGACTGCCGGAAAAGTGAACCGGATTCCGGACATAGAGATCGATACCCAGGCGGAAGAGCTGGAAGAAGTACAGGTGATTGGAAAATCTGAAGCTCGCCGGCAGCAGGAGCAGGCGTATGCCATATCGGTACTCGACATCAAGAAAGCGTATAATAGCGCTGCACCTCTCAACAAATTATTGAACAATGTGTCGAGTGTCCGTATCCGTGAGGAAGGTGGTATGGGGTCTAACTATAATTTCAGCCTGAACGGATTTTCGGGCAATCAGGTGAAATTCTTTTTGGACGGAATACCGATGGATAATTTCGGATCGTCTTTTAACCTCGCTAATATCTCGGCTAACATGGCTGAGCGTGTAGAGGTATATAAAGGGTATTACCTGTAAATCTGGGTGCCGATGCCTTGGGAGGAGCGGTGAATATCGTCAGCCGTAGAGATGCCAATTATCTGGATGCGACCTATTCTTTTGGCTCTTTCAATACTCATAAAGTCTCGGTGAATGGAGCCTATACCCATCTGAAAACAGGTTTCACGGTGCGTGCCAATGCTTTCTATAACTATTCCGACAATGATTATAAAGTGTTTGTGCCCATCATCGATCTGGCTACCAATAAGAAGATAGACGAGCGGTGGGTAAAGCGCTTTAATGATGCCTACCGGTCAGGAGGTATCCGCCTGGAGACGGGAATAACCAATAAGCCTTATGCCGACTATCTGCTTGCAGGCATTATTCTTTCGAAGAATGATAAAGATGTACAGACTGGTGCTACGATGGATGCCGTTTACGGTGGCGTAAAAATGAAGAGTGAATCTGTGATCCCTTCTATTCGTTATAAGAAAGACGATCTGTTTCTTGACGGACTTTCGCTGTCACTTTACGGAACGTATAATTCTGTAAATACTTTCAATGTGGATACCATCGCCCGCCGTTACAACTGGTTGGGAGAATCCGTTCCGTCTACTTCTGCAGGAGAAGGGTATTATACGGATTCCAAGATAAAGAACCGCGAATGGTTAGGAAACGGAAACATCAGTTACGTGATCGACGGTCACCAATCATTGATACTGAACCATGTGGTTTCTGCTATGCGGAGAACCATGAATGATAAAGTACGGCCGGATGATGAAAACAACAATGTACCTCAGCAACTGACTAAGAATATCACAGGCTTGGATGCAGATCCGCTATGATCGTTGGAATGCCAATGTATTCGGAAAGATGTATAAGTTGTACAGTTCTACCTATAAGCGGTTGGATGAATATACAGAGAATGCCCGTTGGGAAAAAGTGCGGGATCATAAAACCAATTTCGGATACGGTGCGGCGGCTACTTATTATATCTTACCCTCTTTGCAGGCTAAGTTCTCTTACGAGCATGCCTATCGTTTGCCGGAAAGTATCGAAATGTTTGGAGACGGGTTGATTCAGCAGCGGAATCCGGATTTAAAACCGGAAAGCAGCCGGAATTTGAATCTGGGGTTGAGCTTCATTCAAATTTTCGGGGCCCATCAACTTTCGGCTGATGGAAACTTCATTTATCGTTATACGACAGACTTTATCCTGAAAGGGGTCAGCCTGACCAGTAATCCGACCACCGGTTACGAGAATCTGGGTAAGGTGTTGACAAAGGGTGTTGAGGCTGCTGTCAGATATAACTATAAAGATCTGTTCCATACGGGAGCCGGTTTTACTTACCAGGACATTACCGACCGGCAGCGATATGAGAAGACAAAGGACAGCTTTGTCGGCGAAGGTATCACAGAGAATATTACCTATAAAGAGCGTTTGCCGAACATCCCTTATTTGTTTGCTAATGCCGATGCAGGGGTTCGTTTTCACGATTTGATTTGGAGAAACTCTGTGCTGACGTTTGACTATAATCTTAATTATATTCATTCGTATTATCTTTCGTTCCCGGGCTTGGGTGCAAAAAGCTCTAAAAAAGTAATCCCCGAACAGTTCTCACACGATCTGGCATTGGGGTATTCAATGGACAACGGAAAGTATAGTGTGGTTGTGGAGTGTACCAATCTGACCAATCAAAAGCTGTATGATAACTACCGCTTGCAGAAACCGGGCGTGCCTTTAATGTGAAACTGAGATATTTCTTTAGTAAATAAAAAAGTCTGATGATTACAATGTATCGAATTTATATGTATCTCCTTGCTGCCTGCCTTTTATTGGGTGTCACGGCATGTGAAGAAGAAGGATTGGGAAATGAGGAAACTCCTTTTGCTCCCTATGTACTCAGCCTGGGTATCAATTCCAATGGGACTACCACTTATTATGTGGTTACTGCACCCGAATTGATGTCCGGAACAATCAATGCGGTGGCCAAAGGTATCGAGCAAAACGGATATCGTGATTATGAACAGGCCGGACAAACGGTGTTCAGTATTGGCGGACTGGGACTGACCAGTGCAACCGGAATTGTACGTGATGCAAACGGCTATCTGACGGAGCGTGGAGACTTTGTCTTTAACAGTTCGCTGAATGCGTTTACACAAATGGACGGGCAGAACATGATCGGCCTTGAACTTCCGGCTAATAAGGAGAGTGGGGATCAAATGACCTTATATACCGTAAATATCAGTGATGTTTCTATCACTTCTCAGGTCAAAGCTCCGGTATTTCCGCTGAATCAACTCGAATGGCCGAGTATCACGGGTATGTGTTATAGTGAAGGTAATGTGTACGTTACTTATTTTCCGATGAACCCTTCCACTTTTGAGACTTTATATACCGATACTACTTTTGTTGCGGTATACTCTTATCCGGATATGCAGTTTAAGACATTGATGAAAGATACGCGTACCGGTCCTGCCGGTTCGTGGAATGCATTTAACGGTATTTTTAAGGTAGAGTCCGGCGATATGTACATCATGTCTAATTCTGCCATTGCCAACGGGTTCTCACAAAGTACCAAGAATGCTGCTTTCCTTCGTATCCCTAAAGGTGAGACGCATTTTGATGACTACTATTTTGACTTTGAGACGGTTTCGGGAGGATTGAACCTGCCCATATCAAATATATCGGTAATGGTCTGGTATTTGCCGAGGTCAGCACCATCAGTCCGCAGACATCCGCCGACCGTTGGGGAGATAAGAGTTTGAAATGCTGCATTATCGATCTTAATAATAAAACGGTACGTGACATTAAAGAGATTCCGGTGCATAACGGAGATGGCGGACGGCGTTTTGCCGCTCTGGTAGACGGAGGTTATGTTTATCGTCCGGTCACTACTTCAGAGGTACTTACATTTATCAGGTAGATCCTCAGGCGGCTACTGCGGTCAGGGGAGCTAAAGTTTCAACCACGTTTGTCGGCGGTTTCTTCCGTCTGGATTGATAGGAGATGAATAAGACTTTTCGGAAGGCTTGTGCGAAACTTCATTTATGGCTTGGATTGCTTTCGGGTATTGTGGTATTCATAGTCTGCATCACCGGCTGCATGTATGCATTTAAAGACGAAATTACCGATGCCACACAACCTTGGCGCTTTGTAGCTCCATTGGAGAAAGAGTTTTTGCCGCCTTCCCGCTTACTTGCGATAGCGGATTCTGTCATGGGAGGAGCTTCGGCCACAGCCATCACTTACGGTGAAAGATCGGATGCGGCCTGGGTGGACTACTATCAGCCGGAAGCAGGGATGAGTACTGTTTTTATCAATCCGTATAGCGGACAGGTATTGAAGTCGGTAGTGAATCATAACGGTGATTTCGATTTCTTCCGGTTGGTGCTTAGCGGGCATCGCACTTTATGGCTCCCCAGGGAGATCGGGAGTCCGATTGTTGGTTACAGTGTATTGATTTTCCTCATCACCCTGATAACGGGAGTGATACTTTGGTGGCCCAGAAGCTGGACACGCAAGGCACTTGTGCAACGGTTGACTCTGAAACGCCCCTTTACCTTTTCAAGGCTTAACTTCGACCTGCATAATGTTGCGGGTTTTTATGCTGCATTGGTGCTGGCCGTATTATGTTTTACCGGATTGATATTTAGTCTGAATTGGTTTAGCAGAGGCGTGTACAGCATCACTTCGGGTGGTGAAGAGTTGAAGCCCTACGTTTCACCGGTATCCGATACATTGCAGGTTGTCAATCGTGTGACAAACCCTTTGGACAGACTTTATACTCAGCTACGGCTTGAAGAACCTGCTGCCAAGACCTTTTATTTTGCTTTACCCGGACAAGCCGATGGTGTTTACCGGGTCAGTGTTGTACATAAAAGAGGGTCTTACTACCGTACCGATAATTTGTTTTTTGACCGGTATACACTGGTTTCTTTGAAAGGAGCCGGTCCTTATGCCGGTAAATATACCGAGGCCTCTCCCGCCGATAAGTTCCGTCGTATGAATCTGGAGATTCATGACGGGCGCATCTGGGGGCTTCCCGGTAAAATTATAATGTTCCTTGCGAGCCTGACGGGTGCTTCACTTCCTGTGACCGGCTTTATCATTTGGTATCGTAAGCGCTGTAAGAGATAACACTGCTCTCCATATACAAAAATTCCCCACCGATACCGGTGGGGAATTTTCCTACTTATTAATCAAATGCTAAGTTGTGCTTAGTCTTTCAGTTTTGCGATGATGAAATCGCGGTTCAAACGAGCGATGTTGCTGATTGAAATGTTCTTCGGACACTCTGCTTCACAAGCACGTGTGTTTGTACAGTTACCGAATCCCAGTTCGTCCATCTTAGAAAGCATAGCTTTTGCACGGCGTGCTGCTTCTACTTTTCCTTGTGGAAGGAGGTTCAGCTGGCTGACCTTAGCTGATACGAACAACATGGCAGAACCATTCTTACAAGCAGCTACACAAGCACCGCAACCGATACATGCAGCGGCATCCATAGCCTCGTCGGCGATATCCTTAGAGATAAGGATAGCGTTGGCATCCTGAGGAGCACCTGTGTTTACGCTTACGTAACCACCGGCCTGCATGATCTTGTCATAAGCCGAACGGTCAACCATCAAGTCACGGATTACCGGGAAACCGGCAGAACGCCAAGGTTCAACTGTGATGGTGTCTCCATCTTTGAAGCGACGCATATACATCTGGCAGGTAGTAGCACCTGTCGCAGGTCCGTGCGGGTGTCCGTTGATGTAAAGAGAACACATGCCGCAGATACCTTCGCGGCAGTCATGGTCGAATACGATAGGTTCGCCACCGTCATTAATAATCTGTTCGTTCAGGATATCCAGCATTTCGAGGAACGACGTATCGCCCGGGATATCTTTCATTTGATATGTTTCAAAAGCACCTTTTGCTTTCGGGCCTTTCTGGCGCCATACCTTCAGTGTGAATGATATATTTTTATCCATTTTTGTTTTCCTTTAATTGATTAGCCGAATTATGACTTGTAGTTACGAGTCTGAACTTTTACGAACTGGTAGTTCAAATCTTCTTTGATCAACTCCGGTTCTGAATTTTCACCGGTGTATTTCCAGCAAGCTACGTATGAGAAGTTCTTATCGTCACGTAACGCTTCACCTTCCGGGGTCTGGTATTCGGTACGGAAGTGTCCACCGCAAGATTCTTCACGGTTCAAACCGTCGCGAGCCATCAGCATACCTACTTCAATGAAGTCGATCAGACGGAGTGCTTTTTCCAGTTCTACGTTCAGTTCGTTTACATCACCCGGGATGCGAACGTTGGTCCAGAAATCTTTCTTCACCTCTTCAATGCCTGTCAGGGCTTTCTGCAGAGATTCTTTTGTACGGGCCATACCTACGAAGTCCCACATGATGTGACCCAGTTTCTTGTGGATAGAGTCAACAGAGTGTTTTCCGTTTACGGCTTTGATCTTCTGGATCTTATCTTTCACTTCCTTTTCGGCTGCAGCAAATTCCGGCAGGTCGGTAGAGAAGCGCGGAACCTGAATCTGATCGGCCAGGTAGTTCTGGATAGTGTAAGGCAATACGAAGTATCCGTCAGCCAGACCCTGCATCAATGCAGATGCACCCAAGCGGTTAGCACCGTGGTCGGAGAAGTTGGCTTCACCGATAGCGAACAGACCCGGGATAGAAGTCATCAATTCATAATCAACCCAGATACCACCCATGGTGTAGTGGATAGCGGGGAATATCATCATCGGAGTCTTGTACGGGTTCTCGTCAGTGATTTCTTCGTACATGTCGAAGAGGTTACCATAACGGGCACGAACCACGTCCTCACCCAGACGATCGATAGCATATTTGAAATCGAGGAAGACGGCCAAACCGGTATTGTTCACACCGAAACCGGCATCACAACGTTCTTTGGCTGCACGTGAAGCAACGTCACGCGGAACAAGGTTACCGAATGCCGGGTAACGGCGTTCCAGATAGAAGTCACGGTCTTCATCAGGAATTTCGGTCGGCTTTTTAGTGCCTGCCTGCAATGCTTTGGCATCTTCAATCTTCTTCGGAACCCAGATGCGACCGTCGTTACGAAGTGATTCAGACATCAATGTCAGCTTAGACTGTTTGTCACCGTGTACGGGGATACAAGTCGGGTGAATCTGAGCGAAACAAGGATTGGCAAAATAAGCACCTTTCTTATAGCACTGGATGGCAACTGAACCGTTGGAACCCATAGCGTTGGTAGAAAGGAAGAATGCGTTTCCGTAACCACCTGTACCGATAACTACAGCGTGAGCAGCGAAACGTTCGATTTCACCAGTTACGAGGTTACGGGCAATGATACCGCGCGCACGTCCTTCAATTACAACGAGGTCGAGCATTTCGTAACGAGTGTAAAGTTTAACAGTACCTTTTTGTACCTGACGGCTCAATGCTGAATAAGCGCCCAGCAACAGCTGCTGTCCGGTCTGGCCGCGGGCATAGAACGTACGGGATACCTGTGCACCACCGAATGAACGGTTGTCAAGTGTGCCACCGTAATCGCGTGCGAAAGGTACACCCTGTGCTACGCATTGGTCGATGATAGCGTTTGATACCTCAGCCAGACGGTAAACGTTGGCTTCGCGTGCACGGTAGTCACCGCCTTTGATTGTATCGTAGAAAAGACGGTAAACCGAGTCACCATCATTTTGATAGTTTTTAGCTGCGTTGATACCACTGTGCTGCAATAGAGTGAGCACGGCGGGGTGAATCCTGAATACAGAAATTGAATACTCTGAAACCCATTTCGCCTAGAGAAGCGGCAGCAGATGCTCCGGCAAGTCCGGTACCTACAACGATAATGTCAAGGCGACGTTTGTTGGCAGGGTTAACAAGTTTTTGATGAGCCTTATAGTTACTCCATTTTTCGGCGAGCTGGCCTTCAGGAATTTTTGAATCTATCTTAGTCATAATGCTATTTACAATTTAATCATTTACAATTTACAATTTAGCAAGCACCGCATGCCAACGATTTAACGAAGAATACGACTACTACCAGAGCAAAGCATACAACAACGATGGTTGAATAGATGTTGGAGATGCATTTCCAGCGGTTGATCCAAATCTTGTTGTTCCAGCCCAAAGATTGCATAGAGCTCCAGAAACCATGAGTCAGGTGGAACCAAAGGGCGCCCAGCCAAACGAGGTACAGCACTACATATACAGGGTTAGAGAAAGTGTTCATGATGTGATAAACACCATCAGCAGCATAAGTTGTGTCTGCTACTCCTCCCATGTTGTGCACCAATTCAGGTAACTGCATTTTAGCCCAGAAGTTAAAGAGGTGAAGGCCCAAACCTAAGATAACGATGATACCCAGCACCAGCATGTTTTGTGATGCCCATTCCACGGTTTTAGGTTTGTCAACTACGGCGTAACGTTCGCTACCACGTGCTGCGCGATTCTGTATTGTCAGCCAGAAAGCGTAGATAATGTGAATCACGAAGAGGGCAGCCAGGCCCAGCGTAGCTACCAACGCATACCAGTTTGCTCCCAGGAACTCACAAACCAAGTTGTAACCCTCAGCCGAGATGATCGCAACAAGGTTCATCGCCATGTGAAACGTTAGAAACAGGACAAGGGCGATACCGGTAACGCTCATCACCACTTTCCTTCCTACAGATGAATTACTTAACCACATAAATGATTGATTTTAAATTATTTAATTGTTAGAACTATAATTTCTGTTTTACGAGCCTTCTTTCTCATTGTGCAAAAGTACACGAAATACATTGATTAACCAAAGAATTAAAGAAATAATTCTTTAATCCTGAATGTCCGGAGAGGATGGGGTAAACGGGACGATCGGTTGGGGGTATAAAGGATTTGTCGTGAATCTGTTAGAATAGTAAAATCTTTGTCTTTAAGAAGTTAGCTTTTGGAGTCGTTATCATGCTTATATTTAATTGGTCGTTTTCCGAGGTTTCCTCTAATTCTCTTTTCTGTGCATGAATTAAGAAGAAAACAAGTCAAATGGACATCATTTATAATACTTTGTAAATAAGAGTATTACCGTACCTTCTGATATGTTTATGTGAGCCTTGCTATCTGGCTCATGGGCACAGATATGCAGGAGGAGATAAAGAAAAGACCATTTTCACTAAAGATAGCAAGAAAAATAAAATACTCTAAGTGATATAAATAGATAGAGATATAGTTATATACATTTGGATATCAGCATGATGTGTTGTATCCCAGCTCTTGTTCGGAGGGTGGAAGATGGAAGATTGAAATCCATTTACGTGGGAGAAGTATCCGACTGATCCGAAGAATGAGAAGGGGATTCGGATGAAGCTTTGTCCGTTATCGGGTAAAAAGAGCGGTTTCTATTCTGTTTTTAAAGCAGTAATTTTTTCACCTCTGGCTGCACGTGTACGAAGGGCACGTGGAGAGTCTCCAAAGGAAGCTTTGCAGAAATGTGCAAAATGTGATAAAGAGTCGAATCCGTAACGATTACTGATCTCGGTGATCCGTTGTTTGGTATGCTGGAGGTCTTCCAGGATGCCTTCTCTTTTCTTGCTCAGAATCCATTCGTATACAGGTACGCCATACATGTTCTTGAATAAACGGCGAAAAGTGGTAGTGGTATAGCCTCCCAGGTGTGCAAATTCCTCTACGTTTTTCACCTTTTCGTAATTCTGCATGACGAAATATTGGAAACTTTCCGTATAGCTGCTGATGGGATAGAAAAACTTGCTCAACTGGGGTATCGGGTAATAACAGATGATCAGATACATCAGTTCCTGACATTTCAGATCGATGAATGCGCCGCAAGGCATCTGTTCATCGAGGTAATCACAAATATCTTTCATGAAGTTGGTTATGCGTTGTGTCATAACCAATGGTGTATAAGTTAGCGGAGCTTCTGATTGTTGCAGGATCTCATGATAGCGCTGTTCACAGATCAGGGGTGGTTCGTTGAACCAGTACACTACATAATTTACGTCTGTCAGTGCCAGTAATTCTAATTTGGAGCCGATGGACTGGAGAATAAATTGTCCTTCACGTAATGTGGTGCCGGGATACTCTTCACTGTTGACCAGTAATTCTCCTTGTAGTATAAACAGGATACAATTTTGTGTGCATTTGTCGGGCGGAAAATGTTGTCCTTTGGGAAACTTCCGGTGAACAAGTATGCCTTCTGTAGCTTTGGGACATTGCGCACAATCTGTCTGTCTATTACATTGAGTTTCTCTGGCCATGAATTAAAGTTAGGTGTCAGGGTAAATAATACTTAGGGAACAAAGATAGGTTTTTTTTGCGAAAACTCTGTCTTTTTAATCTATCTTTGCTGCAAAATAGTAAATTAGTAGAAAAATGAAGAAATTTGTGCTTATTTGTTTTTGTGTGCTTTCTTCGGTAGGGGGATATGCTCAGAACTGGGATATCAATACGTTACATAAAATAAACAGTCTTGATAGTAAGTTTGCGAGGAATTATAGCAAAGCCTTTTCTAAATCGGCACCTTATATTGCGGTAGGTGTACCGGTGGCGATGGCTGTATATGCAGGTATCGATAAAGATAAAGAGCTGCTGAAAGATGCCATTTACATCGGTACGAGTGTGGCCGAGGCAGTCGTGATTACGTATGGTATGAAATATGCTTTTGACCGTGAGCGTCCCTACGACCGTTATCCGGATCGGGTAGATGCACGTAGTCATGAATCGAGTCCTTCGTTTCCTTCCGGTCATACGGCAGCAGCCTTTTCACTGGCTACTTCTTTGAGTATCCGTTATCCTAAATGGTATGTGATAGCTCCATCTGCTTTCTGGGCATGTTCTGTGGGATTCTCAAGAATGAATGAAGGAGTACATTACCCGTCGGATGTAGCAGCAGGAGCTGTGATAGGGGCCGGTTGTGCGGTAGCCAATATTTATGTGAATCGCTGGCTTAACAAGTGGTTGTTCGGTGAGAAGAAGAAGGTTACAATAAGTTATTGACGACATACGGTGATGACGAACAGGCTGCAGGAAGCATGGTCTGTTCGTCATTCACCGTATATCGTTTTCCGTTATAGAAACGTTATTTCAATATCTTTTCGTACTCTTTGTCATTTAAGATTTCCAGTGCCCGCTCCACACTCTTATTGGTGGCATTCATTACTTGGAAATATTCATTCATATCCCATAAGTCACGGGCTATCAAAGCTTTCAGCTGCGCTTTAATCAGTGGCAGGCTTTGTTGTACTGCTCTTCGTTGAATTCAATCTTTTCTTTATCGGCAGCTTCTCTCAGGTAGTTCAATAGCTGGTCGTCGATTTCAAACTTTTCATTGAATTTCTCGAATGTCTTATATTTATCCAATAAAGCCTTTCGGTTCTTTTCA
>ENA-OQIG01000471-OQIG01000471.1-human-gut-metagenome-genome-assembly--contig:-NODE-471-length-23249-cov-4.108382_pt1 | contig 23249 bp, 27 predicted proteins | sample MGYA00242576_ERZ504741 | MGnify/ENA primary metagenome ERZ504741 (study PRJEB26092, sample SAMD00036436) | human gut metagenome | host: Homo sapiens | study: EMG produced TPA metagenomics assembly of... | reverse complement strand
TAAAAACCATTAATTCGTGGTTCGTATTCACTTTAATCCATTCTTCCTTGTCCGTTATCCAAAAATTAACCGCGAACGTAACCTTGCTACACGATCATGCCGTTCATGGCTTGCGTGTTGGGTGCTTCTTTCTGTGGCAGCGGCATCGGTATTGCTTTCTCAGCCAACGGAAGTACGGAGGAACCGATATTATCGCGGCTGTCATCAACAAATACCGCGACATCACTTTGGGAAGAGTCATGCTGATATGTGACCTGATCATTATCTCTTCCAGCTATTTCGTACTGAAAGACTGGGAAAAGGTAGTATATGGATATGTGACCCTTTATGTTTGCAGCTTCGTACTGGACCAGGTAGTGAACAGTGCGCGCCAATCAGTACAATTCTTTATCATCTCCAACAAGTATGAAGAAATAGGCAAACGCATCAACGAATATCCGCACCGGGGAGTAACCATTATCAATGCAACCGGATTCTATACCGGCAAAGAGCAGAAGATGATGTTCGTCCTGGCAAAAAAACGGGAGTCAACCATTATCTTCCGGTTGATAAAAGACTGTGACCCGACTGCTTTTGTCTCGCAAAGCGCAGTAATCGGCGTATACGGAGAAGGCTTTGATCATATAAAAGTTAAATAAATTATCATTCTAATACCCTCAAAACATGAAGTTAAGACTATCTGACACCTTAAATAGCCTTATGTTGGGTGGCCTCCTGATGGCATCCACCTTTGCTTCGGCCGACAACAAACCGACGAAACCTTACTGGCAGGACGTACAGGTGGTAGCCGTAAATAAAGAATATCCCCGTTCTTCATTTATGACCTACGAAAACCGCGCAAACGCCCTGACCGGAAAGTTTGAAAAAAGCAAGTACTACCAACTCCTGAACGGCACCTGGAAGTTCTATTTTGTAGATTCATACAAGAACCTGCCGGCCAACATCACCGACCTGCAATCAGTACAGCCGATTGGGCAGACATCAAAGTACCGGGCAACTGGGAGGTACAAGGCCACGGAGTAGCTATTTATACCAACCACGGATATGAATTCCAGCCCCGTAACCCTCAACCTCCTACTCTGCCGGAAGCCAATCCGGTAGGTGTTTACCGCAGGGACATCGATATTCCCGCCGACTGGGACGGACGCGATATTTACCTCCACCTGGCCGGTGCCAAATCGGGTGTATACGTATATATCAACGGACAGGAAGTAGGTTACAGCGAGGACTCTAAAAACAGTGCGGAGTTCCTGATCAATAAATTCGTGAAGCCCGGCAAAAATGTCCTTACTTTAAAGATTTACCGCTGGAGTACCGGATCCTATCTGGAATGCCAGGACTTCTGGCGTATCAGCGGTATCGAACGCGATGTATTCCTTTACTCACAACCCAAAGCCGCGCTCAAAGATTTCCGTGTAACATCGACTCTGGACGATACATACAAAGACGGTATCTTCAAACTGGGCGTAGACCTGAGAAACAACGGTTCGACAGCCGGCAATATGACGTTGGTATACGAACTGCTCGATGCCAATGGCAAGGTAGTGGCAACCGGAGAGAAAGCAACTAATGTAGCGGCCGGAGAGACCCGTACGGTGTCTTTCGACCAGACACTTCCGGATGTAAAGACCTGGACTTCGGAAGCCCCCAACCTCTACAAGTTGGTGATGACAGTAAAAGAAAATGGTAAAGTGAACGAAATCATTCCGTTCAACGTAGGTTTCCGCCGCATCGAAATTAAACCGACCGAGCAACTGGCACGCAACGGAAAGCCCTATGTATGCCTCTTCATCAACGGACAGCCGCTGAAGCTGAAGGGAGTGAACATTCACGAACATAACCCTGCTACCGGTCACTATATGACTGAAGATTGATGCGCAAAGATTTCGAATTGATGAAACAACACAACCTGAATACGGTTCGCCTGTGCCATTATCCGCAAGATCGCCGTTTCTACGAATTGTGCGACGAATACGGACTTTATGTATACGATGAAGCAAACATCGAGAGCCATGGCATGTACTATGATCTTGCTAAAGGCGGTACGCTGGGAAACAATCCGGAATGGTTGAAAGCGCACATGGACCGCACAATCAACATGTTCGAACGTAATAAAAACTATCCGAGTCTGACTTTCTGGTCGCTGGGTAACGAAGCCGGCAACGGTTATAACTTCTACCAGACTTACCTTTGGGTCAAGAATGCCGATAAAGACATCATGAACCGTCCGGTCAACTACGAACGTGCCCAATGGGAATGGAACTCCGATATGTATGTTCCGCAATATCCGGGTGCCGACTGGCTGGAGGCAATGGGCAAACGCGGCAGTGACCGCCCGATTGTTCCTTCTGAATATTCACATGCCATGGGTAACTCAAACGGTAACCTTTGGGATCAATGGAAAGCAATCTATAAATATCCGAACCTGCAGGGTGGATACATTTGGGACTGGGTAGACCAGGGCATTGACGCAGTAGACGAAAACGGACGCCACTTCTGGACATACGGTGGTGACTATGGGGTAAACACTCCGAACGACGGTAACTTTAACTGTAACGGTATTGTAAGTCCGGACCGTACTCCGCATCCGGCTATGGCCGAAGTGAAGTATGTTCACCAGAACGTGGCTTTCGAAGCGGTGGATCCGGCTAATGGAAAATTCCTGGTCAAGAATCGTTTCTACTTCACGAACCTGCAGAAGTATATGATCTCATATACCATTAAGGCCAATGGCAAAACAGTGAAAGGCGGCAAAATGTCTGTCAATGTGGAACCGCAGGGAAGCAAAGAAATCACGATCGCGACAAGCGGACTGAAATCAAAACCCGGAACTGAGTATTTTATATACTTCAACGTAACGACTACCGAACCGGAACCGTTAATCCCCGTTGGACATGAAATAGCATACGAACAGTTCCGTCTGCCTATCGAACCGGGCGAACGTACTTTCGCTACCGGTGGTCCGGCTCTGAAAGTATCGGCAGAAGGCAATGAACTGACAGCGTCTTCTTCAAAAGTAAACTTCGTATTCGATAAGAAGACCGGTCTGGTTTCTTCCTATAAGGTAGGTGGAACCGAATACTTTAAAGATGGCTTCGGACTTCAGCCGAACTTCTGGCGTGCACCGAACGACAACGACTATGGCAATGGTAACCCCAAACGCCTGCAAGTATGGAAACAGTCGAGCAAAAACTTCAATGTAGTGGACGCCAACATCGTTATGGACGGCAAAGATGCCGTATTGACAGCTAACTATCTGCTGGCTGCCGGCAACCTTTACATTGTTACATACCGCATCTCTCCTTCGGGCGTAGTAAAAGCCGATTTCACTTTCACTTCTACCGATATGGAAGCTGCCAAAACCGAAGCCTCGGAAGCAACCCTGATGGCTACTTTCACTCCCGGCAGCGATGCAGCGCGCAAGGCTGCCTCCAAACTGGAAGTACCCCGTATCGGTGTACGTTTCCGTCTGCCTGCAGAAATGAACCAAGTGGAATATTTCGGACGCGGACCGGAAGAGAATTATATAGACCGCAATGCGGGTACATTGATCGACCTGTATAAAACGACTGCCGACCAAATGTACTTCCCATACGTACGCCCGCAGGAAAACGGACATCATACCGATACCCGTTGGTTGACCCTGAACAAAAAAGGCGGTAAAGGACTGACTATTTATGCAGACAAGACTATCGGTTTCAATGCACTGCGCAATTCGGTAGAGGACTTTGACGGAGAAGAAACCGTATCCCGCCCCTATCAATGGCTGAACCGTGATGCCGGCGAATTGGTTCACGACGAAAGCAAAGCCAAAGATCAACTGCCGAGAAAGACACATATCAATGATATCACACCAAGGAACTTCGTAGAAGTATGTGTGGACATGAAGCAACAGGGCGTAGCCGGTTACAACAGTTGGGGTGCACGTCCTGAACCGGGTTACAATATTCCGGCAAACCAGGAATACAAATGGGGATTCACAATCGTACCAAGATAAACTAACTTAAAAATAAAAACCATGAAAGATTTACTTAGTATCGTATCTAAATTCAAAGTACAAGGCACAGTAGGCGAAATCAAACCACTTGGCGCCGGCCTGATTAACGACACTTACAAAGTTAACACTACCGAAGCAGACGCTCCCGATTATGTGTTGCAACGCATCAACCATGCAATTTTCCAGAATGTGGAAATGCTTCAGGATAACATTGCTGCCGTGACGGGACACATCCGCAAGAAACTGACGGAAGCCGGAGAGACAGACGTTGATCGCAAAGTCTTGACTTTCCTCCCGACGGAAGAAGGCAAAACATATTGGTTTGACGGTGACAGCTATTGGCGTGTAATGGTATTCATCCACGTGCCAAAACTTATGAGACTGTGAATCCCGAGTATTCATATTATGCCGGAGCAGCTTTCGGTAACTTCCAGGCAATGTTGGCTGACATTCCGGCAACATTGGGCGAAACTATTCCTGACTTCCACAATATGGAGTTCCGCCTGAAACAACTTCGTGAGGCCGTAGCTGCCAATGCAGCCGGACGAGTAGCCGAAGTACAGTATTATCTGGATGAAATAGAAAAACGTGCAGATGAAATGTGTAAGGCCGAACGTCTGTATCGCGAAGGCAAACTGCCTAAACGCGTATGCCACTGTGATACGAAAGTGAACAACATGATGTTCGACGAAGATGGTAAAGTGCTCTGCGTAATCGATCTCGATACAGTAATGCCAAGCTTTATCTTCTCCGACTATGGAGACTTCCTGCGCACAGGAGCCAATACCGGAGATGAAGACGATAAGAATCTGGACAATGTCAATTTCAATATGGAGATATTCAAAGCATTTACTAAGGGATATCTGGAAGGAGCCGGTTCATTCCTTACTCCGATCGAAATAGAGAACCTGCCTTATGCAGCCGCTCTCTTCCCTTACATGCAATGTGTACGCTTCCTGGCAGACTATATCAACGGCGATACTTACTATAAGATCAAGTATCCCGAACACAACCTGGTACGTACCAAAGCACAGTTCAAACTATTGCAAAGCGTAGAAGAACATACCCCCGAAATGGAGGCATACATCAAAGAGTGTCTGGGATAAACTTCCCATCCTTCCAGGTGTAAACTATTGAACGGCGGAGAAACGGTTTCAGTTTTTCCGCCGTTTCTTTTTCCATATATTCCGGAGTTGTCAAAGTAAAAGTCAATGTCCCATTCTCTTTGGACAGTTCTGCTTGCATCAAAGTCATATCCGCTTGCAGGAGGGCATCGATAAAGTCATAGTCGGTAGAATCGGAAGAGGTGAAGAAATCATTCATCTGAGGAACCGACGGCAAAAAGTCGGTGGCGGGAAGCTCTTTCCAGTCCGTGGTATAGAACCGGATATGACTGTCGCATGCCGGAGCGCAAACTGTAGAAACGGCGCAAACCACTTTCGTTGTGTCATTCAACGGCAATAACTTCATCTGCCAATTGCTTGCGTCAGACATTTGCAGAGACACATAATCGGGACTTAACTCCGTCATCTCCGACTTGCCCCCGAAACGGTTGGTCACCTGAGCTTTCATTTTACTTTCAATAAAATCGATACAATCTGCCCGGTTCACTGATGACAGCAACGGACAAAGCGAGTCAGGTATATTCACAAACACCGTTTTAGCTTCCTGTGCTCCGACAGAAAAGGAAGAAGAAATACCCAGAATAAATAACAGGAGGGTAAGAGTAGACTTTTTCATATCTGATAATCTTGTTTCTTTACGTTCTTATTTAGTTCCCAAATATAGGAATATCATTCCTATTAACACCAGAATAAGGTCAATCGCTTTGCTTTTTAAATTCTTTTCACGGAACACCATAGCACCGAAAAGGAAAGATACAATCACACTTCCCCGTCGAACCATCGAGACAATCGAAATCATGGAATCTTCATAGCTCAATGCATAGAAGTAAACAAAATCGGCAGCACAGAGAAAGATGGAAATAAAAATGATAGCCCAATCCCAACGGAACGGAGTAGATGACTTACGTTTCGGCCACCAAAGAAGCGCAAGAATGGGACACATAATAAACATTTGGTACACATTATACCACGACTGTACGACCATGGGAGCAGCTGCTTCATCAGGTATTTATCATACAAGCCACTTACCGCACCCGCTACGGCTGCCAGAATAATGAAAAGTATCCACTTGTTATGTTTAAAGTCAATACCTTCCTTCTTCCCCGAACGACTCAGCATAAAAAAAGAAATAATGGCCAACATCACGCCGATCCACTGATAGAGATTCAAGCGCTCGCCAAATACCAGCATGGCTCCCACAAGCACCATTACGGGACGGGTGGCATTAATCGGTCCTACAATAGTAATAGGCAGATGTTTCATCCCGAAATATCCGAGTATCCACGAGGAAAGAACAATAAATGATTTAATAATAATAAATTTATGTACTTCCCATCCCACCACCGGTACATCGAGCATAGTGCCCTCCAGCACTCCGGGCGCAAATGCCGACAACAAAATAAAAGGAAGAAATATAAGACTGGAAAAAAGTGTATTGAAAAACAACACCGGTAAAACCGCATTGTCTTTCAACGCTTTCTTTTTAAACACGTCATAAAAGCCCAGCAATGTCGCTGAGAGAAAAGCAAGAAGTAACCACATAATAGAATTCTTTAAATTAGAAGCTATAGGCTTATTCGAATATCTCCTGAGGATATTCTACATTAACCAGGAAGAGGGCATTTCCGGGAGCTGAAGTACCGGCTTTACAGCGATTCTGCTGCTCTATTATTTTACGGAAGTCAACGACTGACAGTTTGCCACGCCCCACCTCCAGAAGCGTACCGACAATGGCACGTACCATATTACGCAAAAAGCGGTCCGCCTGGATGGTAAACACCCAGGTATATTCATCCTCCTGAGTCCATTCGGCATGCATAATCTTACAAATATTGGTTTTTACATCTGTATGCAACTTACTAAAACTCGTAAAGTCCGAATAATGAAATAATGTCAGGGCTGCCTCATTCATCTTTTGAAAGTCGAGCGGATTATGTATCCGATACCGATATTGACGATTGAACGGGAATTTTACAGTAGTAATGTAATACTTGTAAGTACGTGCTGTTGCATCGAACCTTGCATGAGCATCCGGCTTTACCCGACAGACCTTATAGACCGAAATATCCTGCGGCAAAAGACGATTCAGCTTCTCAGCTACTTTATCCACATCCAAAGGTTCACCTTCGTAGTCGAAGTGGGCAACCATCAGAGACGCATGTACCCGCATCGGTCCGTCCCGCCCCAATCACTTCCGTATCTTTCCTCAGGAAGGTGGCAAGTGCCTTCATCAGACATTCTTGTATACTGATTCCGTTAGGCTGAATCTGCCATCCATGATAATGGGTGCCATCATAGGCTAAATAAATAAAATATCTTTGCACGCTCATTCCGTTCACTTGGTTTTTGCGTGCAAAGATACTGCTTTAATTGATAATTCAGAATGGATACTTATCAATAATTAATTGCTTTATTTGACCCACACATTCATTATCTCACCGATATACATCGTATGCAAAGATTTATCCTTCCATGCTTCTTTCAACTCCGGAGTATCAAAGGCTCCGGGAGTGATCGGCTGGGATAACATCTTCTTACATTCTATGATCATCCATGCTTCAGAGAAAGCTTTACTGCCCGAAGGAGTAGTAAGAGGAGTCAATCCGGCGCCTTTCACTTTATCAACATCTCCGCCACTATGACTACCGCAATATTTCAAAGCATCCCGATAAGTCTCTGTATAAAAGCTGATAGTATATGTATCATTCTTTTCCATCAATTGATAAGTATAGCGTGTAGGATAAATAAAACAGAATGAAACCGGCTTATTATAGAGATACCCCAGTCCGCCCCAGCTGGCTGTCATCATGTTGTATTTATCTTCCGTACCGGCTGTAATCAACATCCAATCTTCAGAGAGCATTTTAATGATATTACCCGGAATCTTATCAGCAGAAATATGTTTATACCCTGCCATAGCTCCCTGCTCCACAGCCTTTGGAAGTTCCCGATCGAACACTTCCGGAGTAACTTTAGGTTCTTTTGCCAATAGAGGAACCTCTGATTTTGCTCCTCCCAGCGTTTTCGTAACCTGCTCCGTCAAGTCATCAAACAGATCGATTGTTTTGATACGGAGTTTTCCATATTTGGCAACCACTTTCGTTTTGGCTTTATTCAATCCGGTCTCATCCGTGATCCAATCTTCCGCCTCCATCTCTGTATCATCACCATGAAAATAAGAAATGTTGTACATCTCCATCTTACAGGAACCGTCCAGGCAGTTAATCACCAGCCGGTATTTAATAGTAGCACGATCCAAGAAGAAGCTATTCGTTGCCGAAAGTTGCAAATACTCTTCACCCAAACATGCAATCTGCCCTTTTTTCTCATCAAAATAGGCGACTCTCCCCTTCTGTCCTTTTGAAGGTGTAAAACGCTTCTCTGCCCATTTTAACAAAGCATCATAGATCTGCCGTTTCGACATATCGGAAGCTTGAATTACTTCTGTAAAAATGACTTTTCCGTTGACTACGGGCACTGCACCGGCCAGATACTTACTGTTATCTTCCTGTGCACAAAGAAGCATAGGACAACAGGCCAAAAGGAACAATAAAATTCTCTTCATACATTTATAAGTGTTTTTACAGAGGCGGATTTCACTCTGAAATCTTCACGTTTGTCACTCGTTCCAACAAGAATCGATCTTTATTCCAGTGGAAGGGCTTAAACTCTGTATTGGTTTTGATCACATTGTTACGGAATATCAACCCATCTACAGATTTTGCATAAAGAATCGGTGCATCAAACGTATCGAACTCATTATCCTCAATCACGATACCTCCATCTTTACCACCATGGAAGTACTTTTGCTGATCTTTCAGATTAGGTATTTCCGGATAGATAGAGATTACTGCATTGGTAAACTGGAACATATTAGTAAGCGCATTGATAAAACGATTGCGACGAATGGTGACATCACGGCAAGCACCTGTCTCGAACCAGCCATTGCAATCGCCACACAGCAATATAGCCGTACCGGAAGTATGGTCAAACAAATTGTCCTCCACCACCGTCTTTTTAGGAGTACTGAATAGTGTACCGCGAGCGCGGTTATTACGAATCGTATTACCGGCAAATAACACTTCAGGAGTCCATGTCAGGTTTTCAATACCAAAGCCACTTTTTTCGTTAATAGCAGGATCGATTGCCTCTTTAAAAGTAATGCTGAACTCACGGGCACCTTGTATCTCACCCTTATCATACGGACGAATGGCAGTAATCTGATTCTGCTTGCCAATCAACTCCATTGTTTCCGAACGTACAAACTGAACATCGTCACCCGGACGTCCCCATTCAAAGCCCCAGGATTGATCGTGCATATAACGTCCTATCAGCGTATGATCATCCACACGCTTGATGACTTTCAAATACGTACCATGTACATTAATGGCATCATCCATCATTCCTTCATACAAACCATTCTTTGAGACAATCTTTCCCTTACATCCGGAAAAGTGCGTAGCATCTGCCTGCGTTGTAAAATAGCGCGGATCATTATTGCCTTTCAGGCAGACTCCAAAACCATCAAGCGTAATATCTTCGCAAAGCTGTGCCAGCAATCCCATACCTTCGGCATAATGTACTTTGACATCAAGCAAGGAAGTATTCACATCATGTGACATGAAAATGCCCGGAGTCGGACGTCCCCATCCACGCATAGCCACCACTGTGCCGGGCACCAGACGTGCATCTTTCCACTTTGGAGAGCAAATCCGGCGGGGAGCCACTTCAAAAGCTCCCTTGGTAGACAACCGATATCACTGGTATTATATACCACATGTTTCGTTTTGCCATCGAAAGCAATGCCCCATGAATATCTCATCACCCAGCCTTCACCCAGTCCTTCGAATACGGAATCCTTACTGATGCGGTAATCGACCATGGTGCAGGTTCGAACGTGATTCCTTTTTCCGGATCATTCTCTACCACTTGTACTTGAGCAATATGGGGTTGTTCAAAATCAATGCTAAAGTTTTTCAATACACAATTCTCCGAACGAAGCAAAGAAACCGGAATCATTCTTCCATAAAACACAAATTCGGAACCCTGCCCGTCAATAGTCAGGTTTTTCATATCCTCCAAAGCAATCCCCACTTTTTTAGGATTGTCCTGGTCGTGATTGGAAATATAATATTCACGCACGGTAGAACCCGCTTCATGAAAATTGTAACGTCCGGCAGGAAAACGAAGTATCACTTTTTCCCCATCACGCATTCAGCTTTAATCTTCGCTATGGCCTTACGAACCACAGGAGACGCATTTTTCTTACTATTAGCTTTCAAGCCAAACTGGGAAATGTCATAAACACGCTCTTGTGCACAAACATCCGACACGGATAAAGAGAGCAAACAGACTCAGAGCAAGAGTAGGATTGTCTTCATAGTTTTTTCTAATTTCTGTTTAATAATTTAGGGTTACAAATATACATTCATTTTCCGATTCTTCCATTTTTTTATTAGTTTACCTTTGCATATAAAAACCAAAGGTGTATATTTGGGGACTATATCTATAAAATAAATCATTAAACACCTATTGCCATGAGTAGTAATATTTTCCTCACCATTGCTATTGTCACAACAGGCATCTTCGCAGTACAATTTATCTTATCTATATTTTTTGGTGATATCGATGCAGATGCTGACATCGACACAGATATCAGCAGTGTGGTTTCTTTTAAGGGATTAACTCACTTTGGGATAGGATTCGGTTGGTATATGTATCTGCAGCATAACACCGAGATACAGACTTACCTGACGGGTGTCGCCATCGGACTCATATTTGTATTTGCCGTTTGGTTCTTATATAAAAAGGCTTACCAACTACAGCAGACCACACATTCGGAAAGAACAGAACAATTGGTAGGAAGAGAATGCACTATTTATTTCAAACAGAACGAAAAGAAGTACACTGTGCAGATCAGTCGTGACGGAGCCATGAGAGAAATCGATGTTGTCACGGAATCGGGTAAATCATACCAGACGGGAGATAAAGCAACAATTACTGCTTATAAAGATGGAACTTTATATATTCAATAATTAATAAACTCAAAAAAGAGAACTATGACCCAGGAAATGATGATCATGGCTGCCATACTTGTGGCGGTAATCTTAATTACATTTATCGGTATTCTTTCACGCTACCGCAAATGTAAAAGTGACGAAGTATTAGTAGTATATGGTAAGACAGGTGGAGATAAGAAATCGGCAAAGTTATATCATGGTGGTGCCGCCTTTGTATGGCCTATTGTACAAGGATATGAATTCTTGTCAATGAAACCCATGCAGATAGACTGCAAGCTGACAGGAGCACTTTCGGCTCAAAACATCCGTGTAGATGTACCCACTACTATCACAGTAGCTATCAGCACAGATCCCGAAGTAATGCAAAATGCGGCTGAGCGTATGTTGGGATTGACCATGGACGATAAACAAAACCTGATTACAGATGTGGTTTACGGACAGATGCGTCTGGTTATTGCCGACATGACAATTGAAGAGTTGAACTCCGACCGTGATAAATTTCTTTCCAAAGTAAAAGACAACATCGATACAGAACTCCGCAAATTCGGTTTATACCTGATGAATATCAACATCAGCGATATTCGTGATGCTGCCAACTATATTGTTAACTTAGGAAAAGAGGCCGAAAGTAAAGCGCAGAACGAAGCTCAGGCCAATATTGAAGAACAGGAAAAACTGGGTGCTATCAAGATTGCCAACCAGATAAAAGAACGTGAAACCAAAGTGGCCGAAACCCGTAAAGACCAAGACATTGCCATTGCGGAAACCAAGAAGTTGCAAGAAATCTCTGTAGCCAACGCTGATAAAGACCGTATCTCTCAGGTTGCTATTGCCAATGCGGAAAAGGAATCACAAGTAGCCAAAGCGGAAGCAGAAAAAAACATCCGGATAGAACAGGCCAATACCGAAAAAGAAAGCCGCATTGCGGAACTGAATTCCGACATGGAAATCAAACAGGCAGAAGCACAAAAGAAAGCAGCCATCGGACGAAACGAAGCACAAAAAGAGATTGCGTTGTCTAACTCCGAACTAGCTGTAACCCAAGCTAATGCCGATAAACAAGCCGGTGAGGCATCCGCTAAATCGGAAGCTGCCGTGCAAACCGCTAAGGAAATAGCACAAAAAGAAGTGGAAGAGGCGAAAGCACGTAAAGTGGAATCATCTCTGAAAGCAGAAAAGATAGTTCCGGCAGAGGTTGCCCGCCAAGAAGCCATCTTACAGGCAGAAGCCGTAGCTGAGAAAATCACCCGCGAAGCGGAAGCACGTGCCAAAGCGACACTGGCACAAGCTGAAGCAGAAGCAAAAGCCATTCAATTAAAACTTGAAGCGGAGGCTGAAGGTAAGAAACGTTCATTGCTGGCCGAGGCAGAAGGTTTTGAAGCCATGGTTAAAGCAGCCGAATCGAATCCGGCGATTGCTATCCAATACAAGATGGTAGATCAGTGGAAAGAAATAGCAGGCGAACAGGTAAAAGCCTTCGAACATATAAACTTAGGCAATATCACTGTCTTCGACGGAGGAAATGGGGGCACGAGCAACTTCCTGAACACATTGGTGAAAACTGTTGCGCCGAGTTTGGGCGTGTTAGACAAATTACCTATCGGAGAAACAGTGAAAAATATGATTCATCCGGAAGAAAAGAAAGAAGAAACAGAGAAAAAATGAACCATAAATAAGTAGTAAACGATGAATAGGCTGAGCGCAGCCCGTTCATCGTTGATTCGTTCATCGTTCACCGTTTCTCACACTTAGCGTGTTGTTATGTGAAAACATCCCTGTTTCAATTCGTACTTTACATAACATTTATCCGCCTTACGAACATCCCGCAAGACTTCGGCCAATACCAGCTTTAAAGTATCAGCACTCACATCCTGAAGAGGACGTCCATCCTCATCTTCCACTTTCTTAAACCGTTTCCAACTCACATCGAATGTAGTTCCGTAAAAATGGCAAGAATTCTTCGATGCATTCCCATTTCGACGACGCAAGCGTTTTACGTCATTCTCCGTCCGAAGTACGGAAGTTACAATAATTTTATTCGGATTGAGCCCTTAGCAGTCAATGAATCCAAGAAATTTGCCCCTATCGTATCGAGTAACGCACTGGCGCGCGGCACTAAATAAGGAATAGAATGAGTGAGTGAATCTACCACATAAAAGTCATTATCGACAATATGAACCAACTTTCCATCCATCTCTTCCGCTTCTTCGCGCGAAGCCAATGGTGCAATGCCCCACGCATGTGCTGCTTTTAACTGTACATCATTCAGATCTCCAAACGAACGTTTATAGCTCACCACTCCTTTAATATTGCGCGGTTCGTTAAGCTTAAGAGACATGTCTTTCTTTTTGCAACCCGCCAGACAAGGCAATATAAAGCATAAAAAGATAGAAATTACAAAGTGGCTCCTGCACTTAGATTGATTCATAATTAGTCTTTTTTATAAGTTCCCAGAGTGCAAATATACTGGAATTGTCTTTTTCAGGAAAGAGCATCGCAAATTAATTCGGCAAGAATCTGCAAAGTATGAGAACGATTCATTAAATTTGCAGTCCATTTCACAGCATATGCGTGAACCTTTAAATTGATTCAATGATAGAAAAACTGATAGTTCTTGAGGATATTGATCCGGTCATCTTTTACGGCGTAAACAACGCCAACATACAATTAATAAAAGCTTTGTATCCAAAGCTACGCATTGTTGCCCGAGGCAATGTCATCAAAGTGCTGGGCGATGAGGAAGAAATGTGCGCTTTTGAGGAAAATATCACCAAGCTTGAAAAATATTGTGCCGAATACAATTCGCTGAAAGAAGAAGTCATTATCGACATCATTAAAGGTAATGCACCACAAGCTGAAAAAGCGGGAAATGTTATTGTATTCAGCGTCACAGGGAAACCCATCATTCCACGTAGCGAAAACCAACTGAAATTAGTGGAGGGGTTTGCCAAAAACGACATGGTATTTGCTATCGGACCGGCCGGTTCGGGCAAGACTTATACAGCGATCGCTCTGGCCGTTCGTGCACTGAAGAACAAAGAAATCAAGAAAATAATTCTCAGTCGCCCCGCGGTAGAAGCCGGTGAAAAGTTAGGCTTTCTTCCCGGAGATATGAAAGATAAAATCGATCCGTATCTACAACCACTCTATGATGCTTTACAAGACATGATTCCGGCAGCCAAGCTGAAGGAATATATGGAACTGAACATCATTCAGATCGCTCCGCTCGCTTTTATGCGCGGACGTACACTCAATGACGCAGTAGTCATCCTGGACGAAGCCCAAAACACCACTACCCAACAAATTAAAATGTTCCTCACCCGTATGGGAATGAATACCAAGATGATCATTACCGGTGACATGACCCAGATCGATCTTCCGGCCTCACAAACATCGGGATTGGTACAGGCATTGCGTATTCTAAAAGGAGTGAAAGGAATCAGCTTTGTCGAACTGAATAAAAAAGACATTGTGCGACACAAGCTTGTAGAACGTATCGTGGACGCTTACGAAAAGTTCGATAAGGAAAAGAAAGCCGAACGGGAAAAATTAAACGGTGAACGGCTTACAATAAGTAAAGAACGGCAAAACGTTGGTAATTTGTAATTCATAATTATATAAAAGTATGAAAGCATTAACAAAAACAGATTTCAACTTTCCGGGACAAAAAAGTGTGTACCACGGAAAAGTGCGTGATGTGTACAACATCAATGGCGAACAACTCGTAATGGTAGCTACCGACCGTATTTCGGCCTTTGATGTAGTGTTGCCCGAAGGTATCCCTTATAAAGACAAATGCTGAATCAGATTGCAGCAAAATTCTTAGATGCAACCACAGACATCTGTCCGAACTGGAAACTCGCCACTCCCGACCCAATGGTTACAGTGGGAGTACTCTGCGAAGGTTTCCCGGTAGAAATGATCGTACGTGGCTATCTTTGCGGAAGCGCATGGCGTGCTTACAAAAACGGCGTACGCGAAATCTGTGGCGTAAAACTTCCTGAAGGTATGAAAGAGAACCAAAAGTTCCCTGAACCGATCGTCACTCCGACTACAAAAGCAGAAATGGGATTGCACGATGAAGATATCTCCAAAGAAGAAATCCTGGCTCAGGGACTGGCTACTCCGGAAGAATATGCCATCCTCGAAAAATATACATTAGCTTTGTTCAAACGTGGTACCGAAATAGCAGCGGAACGCGGTTTAATCTTGGTAGACACCAAATATGAATTTGGAAAGCACAACGGTACCATCTATCTGATGGACGAAATCCATACTCCGGACTCAAGCCGTTATTTCTACGCCGAAGGTTATCAGGAACGTTTTGAAAAAGGCGAAGCACAGAAACAACTTTCCAAAGAATTTGTACGTGAATGGTTGATGGAAAACGGTTTCCAAGGCAAAGAAGGACAGAAAGTTCCTGAAATGACTCCTGCTATTGTGGAAAGCATCAGCGAGCGTTATATCGAGCTGTTTGAAAACATCACCGGCGAAAAAATTCGTGAAAGAGGATACCAGCAACATTGCTGAACGTATCGAAAAGAACGTAATGGCATTCCTTGCAAAATAGGAAACCTGAATCAGAAACGAATTAAGATTCACTACAGAGTATACGGAGTGTGCGGAACGTGCAGACTGTTACGATCCATAAAACTCTGTAAACTCCGTAGTGAATAAAATCGAATAAAAGAATGAACTACCCACAAGAAAAGATCAAACCTTATAGCAACGATGGGAAAAAGAGCGAACAGGTAGAACAAATGTTCGACAACATTGCCCCTGCATACGACCAGTTGAATCATACTCTATCGTTAGGGATCGACCGGAGCTGGCGGCGAAAGGCAATCAATTGGCTCAAACCTTTCCGTCCGCAACAAATAATGGATGTAGCAACCGGCACCGGTGATTTTGCTATCTTGCATGCCATGAATTGCAACCCGAACAACTGATCGGAACAGACATTTCTGAAGGAATGATGAATGTGGGACGTGAAAAGGTAAAAAAGGAAGGTCTTTCCGAAAAAATATCTTTTGCAAGGGAAGACTGTACCTCTCTCTCGTTTGCCGACAACCGTTTCGACGCTATCACCGTTGCTTTTGGTATCCGTAATTTTGAAGATTTGGATAAAGGACTTTCTGAAATGTACCGTGTCCTCAAAACAGGCGGACATTTAGTCATTCTCGAACTGACAACTCCGGATCGTTTTCCGATGAAGCAAATGTTTACCATTTATTCTAAGATAGTTATCCCGACTCTCGGCAAATTATTATCAAAAGACAACAGTGCTTACAGCTATCTACCCCAAACGATCAAAGCTTTTCCCCAAGGAGAAGTTATGAAAAATGTTATTTCACGGGTGGGTTTCAGCCAAGTTCAGTTCAGGCGGCTGACATTTGGTATCTGTACACTTTATACGGCTACGAAATAAATATTAATTTAACATCTTCCCCCTTTATGCAAAAGTACGGTTTAATTGGCTATCCACTGAAACATTCGTTTTCTATCGGCTTTTTCAATGAAAAATTCAAATCTGAAGGCATAGATGCCGAATATGTAAACTTCGAAATTCCTGAAATCAATGATTTTATGGAGGTGATTGAAGAGAACCCCAATCTGTGCGGACTAAATGTGACAATCCCTTATAAAGAGCAGGTAATCCCCTTCCTTGATGAATTGGATAAAGACACTGCAAAAATCGGTGCGGTCAATGTTATTAAAATAATTCGTACCCCTAAAAGAAAAATAAAGCTGGTGGGATATAATTCTGATATTATAGGATTCAGCCAGTCCATTCAGCTTGTTGCAACCTTATCATAAAAAGCCTTAATCCTGGGTACCGGCGGTTCGTCAAAAGCGATTTATCATGGCCTGAAGAATCTGGGTATCGACAGTGTTTTCGTATCACGCACCAAGAAAGAAGGTATGCTGACTTACGAAGAATTGACACCGGAAGTTATGGCAGAGCATACGGTGATTGTAAACTGTACCCCGGTAGGTATGTATCCGAAAGTAGACTTCTGTCCTGCCATACCTTATGAGTTGCTAACCCCAAACCATTTACTCTACGATTTGTTATATAATCCTAACATCACTCTTTTCATGAAGAAAGGAGAAGAGCATGGGGCAGTAACCAAAAATGGGCTTGAAATGCTACTATTACAAGCGTTTGCCGCATGGGAAATATGGAATAAGTAAATGAAAAAGGGAATTAAGATAGGCGTCATAACATTATTATTGCTGCTTACCGGATGTACGATAGGCGGAAGTTTTTTCATGCTCAATTATTCACTTCGTCCGGAAGCGAAGATACGTGCCAAAAATGCTGACTCCTATCCTTTCATGTACAAGAATTATCCTTTTCTGCGTCCCTGGGTGGATAGTCTTAATCAGGCTCATGCACTTCGGGACACTTTTGTTTTAAATCCGGAAGGTATCCGGCTACATGCTTATTACATTGCAGCTCCGCAACCAACCAAAAAGACGGCAGTCATTGTACATGGTTATACAGACAATGCCATTCGCATGTTTATGATAGGTTACCTGTATAACCATGATTTGCAATACAATGTACTATTGCCCGACCTCCAACATCAGGGGGAGAGTGGTGGTCCCGCCATCCAGATGGGCTGGAAAGACCGCCTGGACGTAATGCAATGGATGCACATCGCCAACCAGATTTACGGGGACAGTACCAAATGGTAGTACACGGTATTTCAATGGGAGGAGCTACCACCATGATGGTTTCGGGAGAGGCACAACCTTATTTCGTAAAATGTTTCGTTGAGGACTGTGGTTACACCAGTGTATGGGATGAATTTTCACATGAACTGAAATCGAGTTTTCACCTCCCGTCATTTCCACTGATGAATACAACCAGCTGCTATGCCAGAAAAAATACGGATGGAATTTTGAAGAAGCCTCCTCTTTGAATCAAGTAAAAAAAAGTCATCTACCGATGTTTTTCATTCACGGTGACAAAGACACATACGTGCCTACATGGATGGTCTATCCTCTTTATGAAGCCAAATCGGCTCCAAAGCAACTCTGGATTGTACCGGGAGCTGCGCATGCCGTATCTTATAAAGAGAACAAGGAAGAATACACCCGGAAAGTCAAAGAATTTACAGACCGCTACATTCACTGATATGAAACAGATACTCACATACCTGCTCTTTATATGGATACTCCTCCCACTAAAAGCAGAAGAAAAAATATATACCGTAGACAACATCCCTAAAGTACACTTGCAGAACAAGATGCAGTATGTTTGTAATCCTGCCGGCATCTTGTCACAGCAAGCTTGTGACGAAATAGATGCAATGCTATATGCACTGGAACAGCAGACGGGGATTGAAACAGTTGTTGCCATAGTGCCATCGATCGGAGATAAAGATTGCTTTGAATTCTCCCATCAGCTACTCAATCAATGGGGAGTAGGCAAAAAAGGTAAAGATAACGGACTGGTTATCTTATTGGTTACCGATCAGCGCTGTATCCAGTTTTATACCGGATACGGATTGGAAGGCATTCTGCCTGATGCCATATGCAAACGTATACAAATGCAAGAGATGATCCCCTATCTCAAGAAAGGAGAGTGGAACCAAGGAATGCTGGCAGGAGTAAAAGCTGTATGCCAGCGCTTGGACGGCTCGATGGTAAACGATGATGAAGGTCGTGGAGAAGAAGGGATATCTGTCTCCATGCTTCTCGTTGTCATCTTAGGTTTTATTACGATAGCGGGAGTGGTCGGCATACTGGCAGTACGTGCAAGTACCCGTTGCCCTAAATGTGGTAAACATCAACTCCAGCGCAGTAGTACGAAATTGATATCGAACCGTAATGGAGTAAAGACCGAGGACATTATATATACCTGCCGCAATTGCGGACATACTGTAGTCCGACGCCAACAATCGTATGACGACAATTACCGGGGACGCGGAGGAGGAGGTCCTTTCATCGGAGGATTCGGAGGAGGAAGTTTTGGATCCGGCGGTGGAGGCGGTTTCAGCGGTGGAAGCTTCGGAGGCGGTTCCGGTGGCGGTGGAGGTGCCGGCTCACGTTTCTAAAAAATCAATCCATAAAATATGCGAATCCGGAATTAAAGTTTTTGCTCCCTCTGATTTGCATGAGTCATTAATCAGTAATACAAAAAGAAACAATATGAAAAAGTCAGTTATTATCCTTATTGCCGTAGTGGCAGTTATCATTATCTGGGCTATCAGTGCTATAACGGACTGGTATCCATGGACGAGAATGTAAGTAGCCAGTGGGCTAACGTAGAGACACAATATCAGCGCCGTGCAGATCTGATCCCCAATCTGGTCAACACGGTTAAAGGATATGCTTCGCACGAAAAAGAGACTCTCGAAGGAGTTGTAGAGGCTCGTAGTAAAGCTACCCAGATCAAAGTAGATGCCAACGATCTCACTCCGGAGAAGTTAGCCGAATATCAGAAAGCACAGGGAGCCGTCACATCCGCATTGGGCAAGCTGCTTGCCATTACCGAAAATTATCCGGACCTGAAAGCTAATCAAAACTTCCTTGAGTTACAAGCACAACTGGAAGGTACAGAAAACCGGATCAACGTTGCCCGCAAAAACTTTAACGATGCTGCACAAGCATACAATACATCTATCCGCCGTTTCCCCAAAAGCATCTTTGCTTCTGTATTCGGCTTCGAGAAACGTACCTATTTCGAAGCCGCCGAAGGAACGGAAAAAGCGCCGGAAGTAAAATTCTGATCGGTCACACACATTTTTTCTCACAGGCAATGATTGTTAATGCACGATCTTACCCCAAAAAGGAGATTGTCTTCAAATAGAAAAACGAGACAGCATTACTTATTATTTGCAAGTTCCGATATAAAAATCCCCCTGCTTTGGCCTTAGTCGATCACGATACAAGGCAAGAGTCAGGGGATTTTTACATTCCCACATTCTCCATATTTCTCTTAAAACCCATTTCAGGCCCAGTCATTTTCGTGACATACAATTTTGATAGAAAAGTGGCATCCACTCAGGATATTAATTACAAAACAAAATATTTTTTTGTCTATATTCCTAAAGCAGCGGTAGAAAATCTATTTCAGGCGGCAACTAAAGTCCATCTTTAACCGTCAAAACAAAGAATCGTCGAAAGAGCTTCCTTTCCCCACAAACAATTCAGAAACGGTACACAAAATTCTTTTAAACTTTTCATTTCAAACTTCAAATTAAAGAATGTACCCTCTCCCCCATCATATTACCGGATCGTTATATCCTCCAATTTGTTGGCTATAAGGAAAAAAAGCTGTACTTTTGCCGTTGTATACAAAATCCAAATAACTCATGAGTAATCAACGATACATGATGCGAGGCGTCAGCGCATCAAAAGAAGATGTGCACAATGCCATCAAGAACATCGACAAAGGAATTTTTCCACAAGCATTCTGTAAAATAATCCCTGATATTTTGGGTGGAGACCCCGAATATTGTAATATCATGCATGCTGATGGTGCAGGAACCAAATCGAGCCTGGCCTATATGTATTGGAAAGAAACGGGAGATCTCTCCGTTTGGAAGGGTATTGCACAAGATGCACTGATCATGAACATAGACGACCTGCTTTGTGTGGGTGCCGTTGACAATATTCTTGTATCCTCTACTATCGGACGTAACAAGTTGCTTATCCCCGGAGAAGTAATTTCCGCCATCATTAACGGAACAGACGAATTGCTGGCCGAACTTCGTGAAATGGGAGTAGGCGTATATGCCACCGGAGGTGAAACAGCGATGTAGGTGATCTCGTCCGCACTATTATCGTAGACAGTACAGTGACATGCCGCATGAAACGTGCAGATGTTATCAACAATGCCAATATCCGTCCGGGAGATGTCATTGTGGGACTTGCCTCTCATGGACAGGCCACTTATGAAAAAGAATATAATGGCGGTATGGGCAGCAATGGACTGACTTCCGCCCGTCATGATGTATTCGCCAAGTATCTGGCTGAGAAATATCCCGAAAGCTATGACGCCGCAGTACCTGAGGAACTGGTTTATTCGGGCGGACTAAAACTGACAGATACAGTAGAAGGATCTCCGATCGATGCCGGGAAACTCGTACTCTCTCCTACCCGCACCTACGCACCGGTAGTGAAAAAATTGCTTGATGCACTGCGTCCCGAGATTCACGGAATGGTGCACTGTTCAGGTGGGGCACAAACGAAAGTATTGCACTTTGTAGGCGACGTACGTGTAGTCAAAGATAACCTTTTCCCTGTACCTCCATTGTTCAGAACCATTCAGGAACAAAGCGGTACCGACTGGGCTGAAATGTATAAGGTATTCAACATGGGACACCGCCTCGAAGTATATCTCTCTCCGGAACATGCAGCCGAAGTGATCACCATCAGTGACTCCTTCGGTATCCCGGCACAAATTGTGGGACGTATTGAAGAGAGTGATAAAAAAGAACTGATTATCAAAAGTGAATTCGGTGAATTCAGATATTAATGTATAGGAAAGAATCGATCTGTAAAATCACAAATCCCAGAGAAATAGAAGAAAAAGAAATAGATGGCAGACAACAATAGTATATTAGAAAAGCTCGACGGCCTTGTAGCCCGTTTCGAAGAGGTGTCTACCCTCATTACCGACCCGGCAGTGATTGCCGACCAGAAACGATACGTAAAACTGACCAAAGAATACAAGGAGCTGGACGACTTGATGAAAGCCCGTAAAGAATACATGCAACTACTGGCTAACATCGAAGAAGCTAAAGATATTCTCTCAAACGAATCGGATGCTGATATAAGAGAAATGGCAAAAGAGGAAATGGACAACAGCCAGGAGCGTCTCCCTGTATTGGAAGAGGAAATCAAATTATTACTGGTACCGGCCGACCCTCAGGATGGTAAGAATGCCATTCTTGAAATACGTGGCGGTACAGGTGGTGATGAAGCTGCGATCTTCGCAGGCGACCTTTTCCGGATGTACGCCAAATTCTGTGAAACGAAAGGTTGGAAAATGGAAGTATCCAGTGCCAATGAAGGCGCTGCCGGCGGATATAAGGAGATCATTTGCAGCGTTACAGGCGATAATGTATACGGTACACTAAAATACGAATCGGGAGTACACCGTGTTCAACGAGTACCTGCAACAGAGACCCAGGGACGTGTACACACTTCGGCAGCCTCGGTAGCCGTACTACCCGAAGCCGAAGAGTTCGATGTAGTGATCAACGAAGGTGAAATCAAATGGGATACTTTCCGTTCCGGAGGTGCAGGTGGACAGAACGTCAACAAGGTTGAATCGGGTGTCCGTTTACGCTACATTTGGAAGAATCCGAATACAGGAGTAGCAGAAGAGATCTTAATTGAATGTACCGAAACCCGCGACCAACCGAAAAACAAAGAGCGTGCCCTGGCACGCCTCCGTACGTTTATCTATGACAAGGAACATCAGAAGTATATCGACGATATTGCTTCAAAGCGTAAAACAATGGTTTCGACAGGTGACCGTTCGGCTAAAATCCGCACTTATAATTATCCGCAGGGACGCATCACCGACCACCGCATCAACTATACCATTTATAACCTGGCTGCCTTTATGGACGGCGATATTCAGGAATGTATCGATAAACTGACTGTGGCCGAAAATGCGGAGCGCTTGAAAGAGAGTGAATTGTAACGGACGGTTACTTCAATTGTAAATCGTAAATTTGTAAATTAAGTAAGATGAACAAGCAATCATTATTTGAAAACATCAAACGCAAAAAATCATTTCTTTGCGTAGGACTTGACACAGATATCAAGAAGATACCCGATCACCTGTTGGATGATCCGGATCCCATCTTCGCTTTCAATAAAGCAATTGTCGATGCAACGGCTGACTATTGCATCGCTTATAAACCCAATCTGGCCTTCTACGAAAGTATGGGTGTAAAAGGATGGACCGCTTTTGAAAAGACCGTGAACTACATCAAGGAGAATTATCCCGATCAGTTTATCATCGCCGATGCCAAACGTGGTGACATAGGCAATACCTCAGCAATGTATGCCCGTACTTTCTTCGAGGAACTGGACATCGACTCTGTCACTGTAGCTCCTTATATGGGAGAAGACAGCGTT
>ENA-OQIG01000470-OQIG01000470.1-human-gut-metagenome-genome-assembly--contig:-NODE-470-length-23254-cov-11.655424_pt1 | contig 23254 bp, 19 predicted proteins | sample MGYA00242576_ERZ504741 | MGnify/ENA primary metagenome ERZ504741 (study PRJEB26092, sample SAMD00036436) | human gut metagenome | host: Homo sapiens | study: EMG produced TPA metagenomics assembly of... | reverse complement strand
TGTCATGCTATAATACAGGCTGGAAATATTGGTATATCAGCAAACACCTACCAACCAGCAACGCAGGTAGTACAAAATCCAACGGGCACGATAATCTACTTTTTCCTTTTCTTTTCATCATTATATGCCTTTCCTCATTTCCTGGGCTATCTATCTAACCCGTTTTTTCATTGCTGCACGGTACTGAATAATTCATTTAATTGCTTTTCTGCTGTTTTGGCAGCCTTCTTCACATCCGTACCATTCGTAATAATATCCTGGAACATACTTTCAATGATTCCCTGAGAAGTAAGGAAACCTGCCTGAATGCTTGGACCATGCTCATATCCGATAGCGGTTCCCTTCTCCATTGCATCTGTAATCACATCGACTGCGTTGGAGAACTTTTGAACTGTCTCGTTTTCCTTATATTCCGGCGTATCAGAAATTCCACTAATGGAAGGAAGCATTCCTACTGGAGTCGCATCCAGGAATTTAATATAGGTATCTCTCTCATACAGTTTTTTCATAAAGGCTTTACAGATTTCCGGATGTTTTGAATTTCTCCAAATGACCATAGGAATATTAGAAGTCTCAGCTCCATAATCTGGATCATCTGCATTCAGCTTTGGAAGTGGCGCACAATCGATCTGATCGATCAAATCCGGAGAGTTGGTTTCCACCCCGCTAATCTGGAAACCCGAATTAAAATCAAATGCTGTTTTTCCCTGATAAAACAAATTTGCCTGATCCAATACAGCATAATTGACAGAATCTTTCGGAGAACAGTTTTTATAAATATCCAACCAGTATTTGATTCCATCTATTGCCAGGTCACTGGTCAGATCTGCTTTAAGGTCATCGGTCAAAAGACTCCCTCCCCCACTCCTGACATAAAAATTCAAAAACCTGGTTGCCATAAGATCATTTGAACCACAAGGGAAGGAACAGCCATACACACCATCTTTTGTAAGTGTTTTTGCAGCCTCAGCAAATTCATCCCATGTCTTAGGCACAGAAAGTCCTGCTTCCTCCAATAAATCCTTACGATACCACATAACCTGTGCGTGAGAATACAGTGGCAAGGAATAACATTCCCCATCTTTTTCACCTTCCGATAATGCCGTCTTTGAAAATTTGTCCCTTCCAATATCATCTATTAAGTCATCCACAGGCACCAAAGCATCTGCATTCATCATCTCTACCACATGCCCTGGAAGTGCAGTACTCATGTCTGGCACATTTCCTGAAGCCAGCCCCGTTGTCCATTTTGTGTAAAAATCTCCCCAAGAGAATGTTTCAATTTTAATATTTACTCCCGGATTATCTTTCATAAACTGGTCCGCGGTTTCCTGTATCACTTCCAGTCTTGGTCCTTGTGTAAAAGAATGCCAAAATGTAATATCTCCTTTCAGCTCCTCGGATGCCACTTGATTTGCTGCGCCCTCTTCTTTAGAACCACATCCCGCAAGTATGGTAGATGCAATCATTGTTCCGGCTAATAAAATAGCTGTTTTTTTCTTCATAATCTTACCCTCATTTGTTCGTTATGTTGTTATTTAGTTTCATTTTCCCAATGCAGCCACATCATTTGTTTTATTGTAATCTTATTTTAGTCACTATTTTTATACATATCTACTAAACGCACACTCAATAATAGCATTTTACACTCATTTTTTACTCTCTTGCTACTTTCCGATATTGATTCGGAGTAAAACCAAAGGCTGACTTAAATTCCCTTATAAAATAATTCGTGTCTTCATATCCACATGCATACGCAATATCATTGATATTGTCATTACTTACCAGTAAAGCCCTTGCTGCTGTTGTAAGCCGAATCTCTCTCACATATTCCATTGGTGTCTTTCCCATATTAATCTTAAATAGGCTGCTGAATCTCTGTTTACTAAGATCTGCCATTTCTGCCATCTTTTGTGGCGTGTACTTTTCACTTGGATGCAGAATAATATAATCTGCCACTATATAGATCCTTGGATCGATTTGCTCATTCTTCTTTGAATTCCTATCCCTTAATGACTTTTCCTCTATTGTTTCCACGAAATCTCCAGTCACCTTATCAACCTTATTCCCGTGCATAGCCAGCGAACCAATCAGAAGATCCAAATTCCCTCTTACAAAGCATTTTTTTACCATGGAATCCTTTTTTACCCACTTATAAATTTCTTTAAAGTAAACATCTTCTCCCTCATTGACCGAAACTCTTGGAATCCCATAATATTCCGCCAACATGTCTTCCCCTTCATAAAATACCGAGGTAGTAAAACGAAGACTGTAAAACTCAAAGGATTCACCGAGCGCACGACAAGACATTTTGCATCCCTGCGGGATATATACAATCTGATTTTCCTCCACAATAATTTCTTCCCCGTCAATACAAAGTTCCGCCTTTCCTTTTTCAATATATCGGAATATACTATACGGAATCACTGATTCCGGATACACCCATGTTCTTCCCATGGAATAAAACTCAATATATAAAAACGTAAATCGTATGTTATCTACCACTGACATATCATCCTCCATTGATTAAAAAAACGGCTATAATGACACACCAAGATTTCTCCCTTTCTTTGAATATTCCTTTAAAACAGATTCAAAGATCGGAAAAACCTAACTATGTATTATAGCTGCTTTCATCATAATTTCTTTAAACTTTAATTTTAACGACTATTTTTTTTACTATTTCCGGTGATTTATCCATCATTGCAACCTTATGTGCATCGCTTGGAAAGCACACCATAAACTCTCCTGCCTTCAATAGATAACCGCCTGATTCATCCCCTTGATAAAACCCGATATCTTTTTCTTCACTGAACGGCGTTTGGATTTGCAGACTACTTACATCAGCAGTTGCAATTCTTTCCACTCCTTCAATAATATAATGAACATCTATATACTTTTGATGTGCTTCATACATACACTCCTTTTCTTCCTTGCTAACAAATGATACTGGGTTCGCCACTATGACTCCTTTCTGAATTACGGTATCCGGAAATGCTTCTTCCCATCTTTTTATTTCTGCCAAATAGCATAATGCCTGATAGATTTTCCTGTCTTCCTTATAGTTTTCCTTATTCTGAATCGAATCAAATATCATCTCTGGTATCTCCTTTCAAATTAGAATCTCATATTTTTTTAACGTATTACGTAAAACTGTGGCCATGATCTGGTATCCTTTGGCATTTGGGTGCAGACCATCATAGGTAATCTTATCCAACGGCTTGTCTGTTCCTGGAAATACCATTGTAGCATAATAATTTACAAAAATAAGATTATTCTTCTTCGCCACTTCTGCCAGCCACTCATTCAGCTCTTTGATATAATTTTTTCTACTCCTTTCATCCATCAGGATCGGAATATGAATTGGTAAAAGAGATGTTAGAATCAAGCAGATATTTTCTTCTTTTGCCTGTTGTACAATTTCTGTAATATGCAGCTTTGCAGTTGCCACTACTTGATTATACGGTGTCGGCTCCAATCTTTTCCAATAATCCCCTTCCAGCTCTATGGAATCATTAATTCCTATTCCCAGGATACAATATCTTGGACGTAATTGAACTGCATCTGTATAAAATCGCTTTTTTAAGTACTTTGTTGTATCTCCCGCAATGCCCCTATTAACAAGAAAGTGATTACCACTTCCAAAATATGCATTTAGCTCCCAATACTCTGTAATGGAATCCCCAATAAAGAGAAAATCTGGCTTTTGGTTTGTGTAGCATAATGCATGATTTTTTATATCGAACTCTTTTCTTTTTTTATCCGCTGCAACATTTTCAGAGAAATATTCCAGCCTCATGTATCCTTCATCTGTTGAATCATCTGTTGCCTCCTTTTGATTACTATAAATATGCGTTTGCAAAACACCACAAACCGCATAGATACAGCCTTTTTTGTTACAAAATAAAATATCTCCTCAAAACTCATTTGCAAAGTAAGATTCCTACCATAAAATTTGTATGTCCTATCTTCCTGATGATTTATTGCTCGCTGACATTACATAACTTATTACCGCAATAGTTGCTAATAAAATTCATCAATATAAGTATCCGTAGCCTGAAACCTCTGATTGTCTGACAACGTAGGACTCTATCTACATTTCCATCAGGATTGCAAACGTGTTTCTCAATTACCTATATTATAAAAATAAGTGCATATTCCGAAACTGAATATGCACTCAAAAATAGTATTATACGCTTATTTCATTTCCTTTTTCACATAAAGAAGGTATGACATTCTCTGAAACTCTACCTGTGTGTTTATATCTTCATTAGAGAATTATTTCATTGTCCATAGCTATGTAATCAATAACCTGACAGATTCTAACACGCTGATCCTGGTTTTAAAACAGATGTTTGAAAATGAGTACTATTGTATCTTCCCTGATGGGAAAAAATTGCACCCACTCATACGGAAACGCGAGAACCGTCATTCTCCCACACAATACTATTCACTTAAATTTATATCTTCTTCACTATATAGCACTTCCCCGTTGCTTTCAATCACTTTCTGATACCAGTAAAATGATTTCTTCTTATACCGTTCCATCGTACCTGTTCCATCATCATTTCTGTCTACATAAATGTACCCATATCGTTTTTTTAATTCTGCAGTAGATGCACTGACAACATCGATACATCCCCAGGATGTGTATCCCATAATTTCCACGCCATCCTGAATCGCTTCCCCCACCTGTATCAGGTGATCCTTCAGATACTGAATCCGGTAATCATCCTCTACTGTTTTGTTTCCATTCTCATCTTCGACCAGAACATCTACAGCTCCCAATCCATTTTCTACAATGAACAGCGGCTTCTGATAGCGATCATAAAACATATTCAGCACATAGCGCAATCCTTTCGGATCGATCTGCCACCCCCAGTCACTTGCTTTGAGTGTTGGATTCGGTACTCCTCCCAGAAGATTTCCAAGACCTTTTTTCTGTTTTTCAGGATCTGATGTCGCACAGACACTCATATAATAACTAAATGATACAAAATCTACCGTATTTTTCAGAATTTCTTCATCTTCCGGAGCAAACTGAATCTGGATTCCATGCTCCCTGAAGTATCGTTTCATATATCCCGGATATTTTCCTCGTACATGCACATCTCCATAAAAATAGTTACGATGCTCTGCATCCATCGCCGCGATCACATCATCTGGCATGGATGCATTGCAATCTCTGTTTTTCCTTCTCTGCATACTGCACTTACATATGCTCTGTGCCCGGATGCCAGATCCATTGCCCTGATACTGCATCCATTCAACTCTCTTTTTAACACAACCTTCGTACTATGCGGAAGATACAACAGATATCTGCCATCTGTTGTCTGCGCCATACGAATCTGTGTTGTCTCATTCTCTAACACTTCCTGTGCCGGTATCAACTCTCCTGTATGAAGCTCATCAAGAAGCTGACGGATCATTCCATAATCCCACGCTCCCGGAAACTGTAGTGCTTCATTCCATGGAAACGGTGCGTCAAATCCTTCTCCAAGGATTGGATTTGCGGGTTTGTTCAGTTTTTGCCAGTTCCAGATTCCATGAGCTCCATAAGTCACCCCTGCACAAGCCCCGGACAAAATGCTGCTCCATGCTGCTTTTCTGGTATCTTCTGCCTGAAAACGACCATATATTTTTCTGCGGAACCCCATCTGTTCATAACATGGTTCTGCATTGATCAATGGTTTTTTCGGATATTTCTTACGGAAATTTTCTGGAAGAACATATGCCATATCCTGCCCTTCCCGATTATGTCCGGACTGGAACATATAAAAATCCAGTTTTTCCAAAAATTCTTCCGGAAGAAAATCATATCCCCGTTTGATATGCATCGTTTTCAATGTATGCGGACTTTTTTCACATAAAACATCCAGTGCATCCCGATAATAGGACACTGCTTCCGGCGTATCAAAATCTGTATCTCCGCTTACAATGTAAATCGGCTCAAATCGATCAAAAACATGTACAATCTTTTCTGTATATGTTTTAACGAATTCCTTCGGCATCACATTACAATCCGTAACCTTGCTCCCCCATGTTCCCGGCACATAATTTAACCAGAGCACCACCAGCGCCAACTGAAATCCTTCCTCTTCCGCCAGTTCACACATTCTGACCGCATGCTCATAATACGCCTCATTCCACTTTGTAAAGTCAAACCGATGTCCATCCGCTGTCGCAAAGGGATACAGTCCGATATCCGAGATACAACGATCCCACTGCGGCATTGTATTGATCTGGAGAACGTTAAACCCCTGCTCTTTGCGTCTCTTCAGATAATAAATCCACTCATCCTCGGTTATATTTGTAAACGCACTCCAGATGGTATCTGCCAGATAAAAGAACGGCTTTTTATCCCGACAAAATGTGCTTTTATCCTCACTTACTGTTACTCTGCTCATGATACTCTCCTTTCGTTTCTATTTGGAAACACAGTTCAGCAGAACTTCTCCGCTCTTCACGGATTCCTCTGCTACCGTCTTAATTTGCATATAATCTGCTGTATTTGCAACAATGACCGGTGTTGTAATATCCAAACCTTCCTTTTTGATTCCTTCAATATTCGCTCTGACCAGAAGCTGTCCTGCTTTCACATAATCACCGGCTTTCACTTTTACAGCAAAACAGCTTCCATTTAAAGTCACCGTATCCATGCCTACATGGATCAAAATCTCTGCTCCGATATCTGATTTAATGCCTACTGCGTGTCCGGTTGGATACATCACACTGATTACTCCGTCACACGGTGCACAGATTTCTCCATTTTCTGGAATTACTGCCGCACCCTGTCCGAGGATTCCTCCCGCAAACGCTTCATCTCTTACCTCAGAAAGAGGAATTACTTTTCCACTGACCGGCGCCAGAAGCGCTTCATCTTTTGCCGGAATAATTTCCTGTGGTTCTTCTTTCTTTTTCTTCTTTTTTCGGAAGCATATCATCACTATATCCAAAGAAATACGTTACAATCGCAGATCCAAAATAGGCGATCGCACACGCGATTAAAAATCCGACAAATCCGACACCGATATATCCCGGCAATGTCAAAATGCTTGTTCCAAGAAGTGTTGGTGCTCCTGTTCCTGCAGCAGCTACGATAGCTCCTGCAATTCCGGAAAATACCGCCCCGATGAAAAATGGTCTTTTAAACCGCAATGTAACTCCATAAATCGCAGGTTCTGTAATTCCTGCGAGAACTGCCGAAAGCGCTGCCGGACCTGCCAGTTCCTTAACTGATTTGTCTTTTGTTTTCAGGAACACACCAAGTGTAGCTCCTGCCTGTGCCATGTTATTGGGTCCAGTGATGGTAAACAATGTATCTCGTCCATACTCTGCAATATTATTCATAACAATCGGAACAAATCCCCAGTGTACACCAAACATGACTGCTGCCGGCCAGATCAGACCAAGCAGTCCCCCTGCAATAACCGGATTCAATCCCACCAGTCCTGTATATCCGGAAGCCAGTGCTTTTCCTACAGTATCTGCAATCGGCCCGATCACAAGATAAGTTGCCGGCACCATAATTGCCAGACTGAGAAGCGGCGTCAAAAAGGTTTTGCATACTGTCGGGACGATTTTCTTCAATCCTTTTTCCAGTTTAGAAAGTGCATATACTGAAATCACAATCGGGATTACAGATGAAGTATAGCTTACCAGCACAACCGGAATTTTTAAAAAGGTCAATGCCTCTCCGGCAGAATATGCAGCTGTCCGATCCGGATAAAGTAATGCCGCTGCAACTCCCACTGCCACGAACTCATTCGCTCTGAATTTTTTTGCTGCGGTATATGCCAGAAATACCAGAAATCGTATCCATAAATGTATTCAGGAGATTCTTTTTCTCCCCTGATTCCTCTGCATCACTCGGATTCTCCTTTTTTAAGTCTGTAACTTCAAAAATTGTATCATATACATCCGCTACATGCTGCCCGATTACAACCTGGATCTGACCACCGCTGTCAAGTACTGTAATCACTCCCTCCAACTGCTCCAGTTTTTTCTTATCTACATTCTGTATGTTTTTTACTTTAAATCGAAGCCTTGTTGCACAATGGATCAAAGTATTAACATTTTCCACCCCACCGATATATCTGACAATTTCCTTTGCCAGATTTTCATAGTTTTTCTTAGCCATGGTTGCATTCCTCCTGTTTTTTGTAAACTGTAACGCGCGTTCTTTATTTAAAACCAAGATAACATCTGACAGAAAAACTCTCAATCCCCTTTCATTTTTTCTGCTATTTTGCAGATTTCACTTCCGATATTCCCTGATTCTCTCCTCAAATTTATAAAAAATAACAGGCATTTAAATTTTCTTTAAATACCCGTCATCAAATATTTTTCACCCATAAATATATTTTGTTTTATCGAACACTGTTTCCCCTTCTGAAAGCCGGTCTTATAGTATACTCTCATAATTTCTTCGTTTTCGTCTTCCATATAACGGAGCAGATGCTTCACTGCTGCTATGTGGCGTTTCGTATGGGTTCCTTTGATCAGTGTCAGTTCAAATCCCGGAAGTTCCACTGGTGCAACTGCATCAAATCCAAGCAAAGAGATGTCCCTTGGAATTCGTATATTCCGCTCAAGAAGCGCTTTGATCCCCACATGGAAATAACAGAACTTTCCAGAATAAACGCAGTCACTCCCCGCATTCCTTCATCCAGATATTTTCCCATCGAAAAAGCAGCTTCCTCTACATTACAGCCAAGCTGCCTGATACGATTGCTTGCGTCTCCACACTCCCGCTTTGCCATCTCCAGAACAAATGCTTCTCTTCTTTCGAGAAAATTGAAAATATCAATATCTTCTGCCAGATATACAATCCTGCTATGCCCCTTATCTACCAGATAATCTACACCTCTTCGGATTCCTTCCCGGTTATCGATCAGAAAACTATTGATTCCCTCTTCATAAAACAGATTATCTCCTGTTACAATCGGTATCTGAAGTTCTAAAAAGGGATAAATATCTGATTTTTCCATTTCTGCCGCCATGATGTAGATTCCTTTTACGTCCTTCTCCCTGCATTCAGCAATCAGATTCTCTACATGTTCACACTTTTCCTGAAACAGACGATATTCAAATGAATACCCAGATTTTTCCACAATCGCTTTTATCGTTTCAATCACAGGATGGCGCACCTGGTGGTCCACTAATCCATTACTCCTTATATGCTGATGAGCAGTGATGTTTATAATACAGAACCAGCATCACACTGCACAAGATCCATCCTAATGGGTATCCGAGCACAATCGGAATCATGGATCTGATACTCTGGACACAACAAATAAGTAAATCTGCCGGAAGAGAATCGAATTTATCATCATAATCAACATCGGTCCTTTCGTCATTCCGATCCCTCTTAACGTACTGTCGTAAACTGAGTTGACACAGAGCGCAAGGTAAAACGGCATTTCTATATGGATAAATAATGTTCCGAATTTTACAACGTCCGGACTTTGGATAAACATGGATACCAACGATTCTGCGAAGAGATTAATTAGAATGATCATGCATATCGCAATCCCAAAGCACATTGTCAATCCTGTCCGGATTCCTTTTCTAATTCTGTCATATCGTTTTGCCCCATAATTCTGTCCGACAAATGTCATCAAACCAAGAGAAAGACTTTGAATCGGAAGCAGACAGAATTTATCAACTTTTCCATATGCTAACCATCCCGCCATTGCCGCTACACCGAAATGATTGATATACGACTGTACAAATACATTAGAGAATGACACAACTGCCGACTGTAATGCCATCGGTAATCCGACGCGTACTATCTTTCCTATCATTTCCGGATTGAGTCTGATCCTATTCCAAACCACTCGATAACTTGCCCGTTCTCTGCTCAGAACGATCATTACAAGGACAGCAGATGCCCCTTGCGAAATAACCGTAGCATACGCCGCTCCTTCTACGCCCAGACTGAACCCTGCCACAAAAATCAAATCCAGGACGATATTCAAAACGGTTGAAAAGATAAGGAAATATAACGGTCGACGGGAGTCACCTACTGCCCGAAGGATTCCAGCTCCCATATTATAAAAGAGAAGCCCTGTTACTCCGAGAAAATAAATTCTCAGATATGCATCTGCCTGTACAAATACCTCTGCTGGTGTATTCATCAATTTAAGCATTTGTGTCCTGAATCCCAGCGCGCACACCGTACAAATCACGCTCATAACAAATGTAAGCCCAATCGTTGTGTTTACCGCAATCTGTACATTCTTCTCATCTTTTGCTCCGAAATACTGCGAAATGATAATTCCTGCTCCTGTAGAAAGTCCCATAAAAAAGCCGATAAACGTATTGATCAGATTATCTGTCGTTCCGATTGCTGCCAGAGCTTCTTTCCCGACATAATTACCTACAATAATACTATCCGCCGTATTGTAAAGCTGCTGAAAAAAACTTCCCATCATCAGTGGAATCGAAAACAGTAATAATTTCTTCCAGATTTTTCCTTCTGTCATTGAAACAACTTTTGTACTCATTTGTTTCTTCACTCCGTTCCTGTTTCTTTCCTCATTTGTTACTGTTCACAGGGAACCTGTGAGCAGTAACCCGCATTTTACTATATATTGACCGTCTTTCCACCTGGCACTTCCACGATCATTCCATCGACATTAATCCATACAGAATCAAATCCTGGATTATATACTTTATCTGCATCAATTGTAAACTTCAAATTTTTTGCAGCCTTCATATAATCCACAATTTCAATATTCGTCGCATACCATATATCTTCCCGATTTCCCACAAGCTGACAGAATTCTTCTATCAGCTCCCAGTTATTATCTCTTGTAAACTCAAAGCTGTGCCCCCATACATACATCATGTATAAGTACTGTGCTTTAAATAATTCAACAAACTTCTGGCCGTTTTCCAGCAGATTGTGATTGTGATGGCAGGTTGCCGTCCATTTCAGATAATTCTCCGGCATACCAAAGCTATCCGTACTTCCTACAGTCCGACAGTACTCAATTCCCAGTCCCGGAAGCAACCCGACAATTTCATCATTGCAGGAACCATTCGGATAAGACATTCCTCTTACCGGATATCCAACCGCTCTCTCAAGCGCACGTCGATCCTCCAGCACCTGCATAGCGGTCTGCTCAATCGGACATCGACTGATTGTCGGATGCAGTACGGTATGGCAGGATACCTCATGTCTCTGATAAAGCGTTTTCCACTCTTCCACCTGGATTCGTTCTTCATCTACCAAGCCTGAATTCAAGTGAAATGTCCCACGAACTCCATTTTGATTCATAATTTCCACGAGACGTCTGTCTTCCACCCGTCCATCATCGTAACTAAGCGTCAGAACCTTATGCTTTCCTTTCGGAAAACATACATAGATATTTTTCAATTTGTTCCTCATAACGCACCATCCTGTAATATTTTCCACATTCAATACTGCGCTGAAGAATGCAAGTGCCATTCCCTGGCCCCATCCCTGGATCCATTTTTTCGAAATACCACAGTAACCCTCCCGGTCTTTCATCACCGCCGTGCCTCCGGATACATCGGTCACTCTGCCATCCGGATTTACATGTGCGAGAATTCCATCGATTGATTTCTGCACATATTTCAAATGAAGCGGATTTCCTTTCAAAGTCAATGCAGCTGCAATCCCCGCAGACGCAGAGATTTCTTCATAGGACTCTTCATCATCCAGGATTGTTCTCCAAAGTCCATTCTCTGTCTGTAATAATTTCAATGCTGACAACTGCTCATTCAGACTTCCTACAATTTCAAGATACTGTGGATATAGATAGCATTCCGGCAGAATTCGTCCCACCTGACACATTGTATAAGCTCCCCAGCAGTTTGCTCTTCCCCAGTGGAAACCTGACATATGATCTTTTGTGATGTTATTGTATCCGTGATACCACAATCCGTTTTCTTCATCTTGAAGATACTGGATATGCCAACAGAACTGATTCAACGCATCATCAATCAATTCTGCATCTTCTGTCATTACACCTACCCGCAGCATAAAGAACGCTGCCATAAATAGCGTATCCGCCCAACACTGCTCCGGAAAATCATTCTTTGCAGAAACCGTATGCTGCAATACGTGATTTCCGAAACGAAGTGCATCATTTCTCAGATAGGCAATTTTAAACTGGATCAGATCCATGTATTTCTCTTCACCGGTAGCCTGATACAGCGTGATCAGACAATGCCCCATCGCGCAGGTGTTTACTGTCCAGACAGGAAGTCCAAGTTCAATCAGTTCATCTACCCTCTCTTTTAATACGTTCAGATATTCCTGCTTTTTTGTTGCCTCATATGCTTCTGCAATTCCGTAATACGCGACTCCGCATGGCCAGTCCCATGTCATATCCATACGCATCGTACGCGCAACGATTTTATCCATTTGCTCTTCTAAGTTTGCTTTATTGTATTCTAATTTCCCCATTGTTTTATTCCTTTCCGATTAACTTTTTGATTTCTTCTGCTACAAAATGCGCATACAGTTGTGCTCCTGCCTCTTGTAGATGGACGTTGTCTTCACGATACCATACAGCAGTTTGTTCTTCTCCTGCCTTTGCACATGCTTTTCTTGTAATCCCCAGCATATCCACATATGGAATATTTTCTTTATCTGCAAGCTTCTTCATTTCTTTTGCATATTTCGGAAGTAATGCATCGATTTTTGCGTTTTCTCCCTGTTCATTTGCCAGACACGGACGCAGACAGATTGACGAAATCAGAATCGGATACGCCTTCTTTTCTCTTGCCACTCTTATATATTCCATAAGAGATTCTCCAAATGTTTCCAGCGGAACATAGCGTTCTTTTTTCTCTGCTGCCGCATCATTATGTCCGAACTGTATCAACAGATAATCTCCACTCTTCATCTGATTTTTGATGTCCTCAAGTCGACCTTCTTCTCTAAAAGATCTGGAGGATCGACCTGCCATCGCACAATTGTCAACGATAATATGTCTGGTTTCATAGCTCATTTCCTGCGAAAACGGACTGCTGTCCCGATGCGCTTCTTTCCAACAGTTTTCGGCTTCCAGGGCGTCAACAAGCTTTTCTCCCCATCCGGTCTGTGGTCTTTCTGACTCATGATAACTCTGTGCCGTCGAATCTCCTGCAAGATACAATACCGGCTTACGTTTCATCTCCGGCAGTACCTGCCTGAAATCCATATCCGAAGCATAATAAAACTTCGTATACCCCGGCTGGTTATAGCAGTTATTCTGCCATGCCACTCCACACCGATACTGCACATCATGCATCAAAGTAAACAATTTATGTTCCGTCAATTCCGTTGAACTATAAATTCGGATTGCGGAACTGTCGCTTGTCCGCAGAAGGATCTCCTCCCGGAAATCCCCGAAGATATCAGCCACAAGACATGGATTTCCTTTGGTACCGTTATTTGTCAGCGTATTCTCCGGACGGAGCATCTCGCCGTGTATCATATCACTGATCACTCCTGTTGCAGTTTCATGAAGATAATCCTCGCCGTCCGTAATCTGTGTCGTCAGATCTGATGCCCAGCGAATCGACATATTGCTGCCCGGCGAACCTGCCTCCAAAAGAGTTCCGTGACAGTCATATGTCCCTTTTCCGTTCACCCAGCACTGTAGCCCCCTTGCATTGGGATGAATATCTCCAATCATGCATCTTCCCAGATCTTCCTCCGCATATTCTCCAAACACAACTTCTCCATTTTCCGCATGACGCAGGGCATACCCGTATGGAGCGTTAATCCCTTCTTCAAAAACATTAAAAATCTCCAGCCCCGGACGATCCGGATCGATATCTGCCACATGCATGGCATCTCCGTGTCCAAACTTAGCTTCTCTTCCGTCTGGCAGCATTCCATAAGAACTGTATAATAAACTTCCGTCATGATCGATACATGCTGCTCCGTAAATGATTTCCATACAGCCGTCCCCATCTACATCTGCTGTTGCAAGCGAATGATTTCCCTGTCCCGCAAGTTTACCGTACACCGGATCCTCTCCTTTTTTCAGATGCGGATTATCATGAAATGGATTGTTCATTGGAACAAACCCACTGTCTACCTTCCACTCCGTCTCAAATTTGTTTTCAAAGAAACGATATGCCGTCAGTGTTGATCTTGTGTAATAGCCACGGCATACAATCAGATACGGACGTTCTCCATCCAGATAGGCCACTCCCGACAGGAATCGATCCACACGGTTACACGGTTCGATTCGTTTCATTGCATAATCTCCCCATCGCAGACCATCATCAGTACGCCCGACAGGAAACTCTATTGTTTCCAGTTCCTCGCCATTCCCGGCAAACATCGTCAAATACTCCGGGCCTTCATATATGAAGCCTTCAAACTCTCTCAAGCAATTTTTATCACTTCTTTCTTTCGCATACACATCAATAAAATAATCCGTCAATTGACGCGCATCCTGCTCTGACAGCGGATACTCAAATCTTTGCTCTGTCCCAAAACATTCTTCTAGTGTAGACGGCCATGTACCACTGATAACTTCCGGCTGCTCATGCCAGCTTTGGAATACCTTTACCAGATGTTCATAATAATCTTCGGCCGAACAAACATATGAATCTTCATGCGTGATTCCCGCACACATATCTTTTTCTGGTATTGTGATATATTGTTCTTTTTCTTTGCCTTCGAAGAAAATCGTCATTTTCGTACCCGGTGCCGTTTTCACTGCCATCTCCGCCTGTCCATCTCCATTAAAGTCATAACAGATAAACTGGGTATAATGAGCACCGGCTCGTATATTTTCTCCCATGTCCAGGCGCCACATCAATTCTCCATCCAATTTATAACAATCCAGATAGCAGTGACCGGTATATCCTTTGATCGAGACATCATGGGAGTTGGACGGATCCCATTTCACAATATACTCATACTCTCCATCGCCGTCTACATCCGCCACAGACATATCGTTTGCTGAATATGTAAATGCTTCTCCTGCCGGGGTAATTCCGTCTGCCGGTTTCTGAATAGGAATATCATAATATCCATTTTCCCAAACATTTACACACTCACACCTGGATAAGATGTTTCCATTTATGACAGGTGCCACACTATACTGATCATCCATACCACCTTGAATATCCAGATAATTCATACTGTCATTCACCTCAGCGATGCTTTCTCCGTTTCTATAAATAACAAATCCGACGCCGTCAAGCCCTCTTCCATCTTCTCTTACTCCGGTCACCTCTGTAAGGAACAATCGCCAGCTTAAGAAAACACCTTCCCTGCACGGCACTGCGATCAGACCGCGCTTCAGTTGCTCCAGTTGTTCCTTCTGAATATAATGAACCGGTGTCACGAACAGCTCCTCTGCCGTTTCTTTTCCATCTATCACCGGAACCAGTTTTAGATAATGCGGCCGGTGCGTTGATTTTTTCAATCGATAAACCCTCTCTTGATCTGCCGGAATTTCCCCTATCATCTGATACCTTACTTGCTCTCCCTCACGGTCAGACCAGTAAATTCTGTAGCTTTGTGCGCCAATAGCTTCATCCCACATGATTACTGCCTCGTTGCGGGTGATCTGTGCTAATTCCATCATCTTGTTTTCCTTTCCGCAGTTTCCTATAGAAACACAAAAGGCTCCAACCAGTTTTCCTGCTGAAGCCTTTCTCACTACTCTAATTCATTTATTTATCGGCTTTATACAGCTCGTTTACTTCCTCAACAAGTCTGTCTCCTCCACGATCAAGCCACAACTGTGCTGCATCCTCAAGACCTTTCTTATCGATCTGTCCACAAATGTACTGTGTTCTTGCATCTTCGATAATCTGCTCAATATCTGTACCAACTTCTGCATTCACCTCTGAGTTTGCAAGATATCCCAGTGCCGGATTGCTTACAGCAAATGGCTCGTTATACTCATAGGACTCGTATCTTGCCTTCTGAACTTCATCCATCTCCAGTGACGGGCTCTGAGAAAGAAGGTTCGGAATATATGCTTCTGCCTGGTTCAGACCTGTATTCGGAAGACTTGACATTTCAAAATCACCGCTCTTTTCAATGTTTCCATTCTCGTTGATTGTATAGCTGATATCTTCCAGTCCGTAATCAGCCAAAACCATCATCTCGTCATCACACATTTTATCCAGGAATGTAAGACAGTTTTTCAGATCTTCTTCTGTTTTAGCACCTGCTTTTGTAATCATATAGAAACCATTGTATCCGCTTGTCGCCAGTGTTTTTTCCTCAATAGGTCCTACAAGCTGCATCGTTGCGGTCTTAGAAGAGTCCACTACAGATGTGATGTTATTTGTTTTAAAGTAATCCCAGATTCTTGTACCGCCGTCCATGACATCTACGAATACTCCTGTTTCTCCCTTCTTACATGCCTCCTGGAATGTACCAGAATCAATTGTTGCCCAGTCTTTTCTTACCAGACCTTCATCATAGATTTTCTTCATCCAATCCAGTGCTTCCTGATACTCTTCTGTCTGGTGAACCGGAACCATTTTTCCATTCTCTTCTACCCATTCATTTCCTGTACCAAACCATGTCTGGATTACATCCAAAGGTCCTGTATACTTTGTAAGTTCAAGACCATATGTATCATCTACACCGTTTCCGTCCGGATCCTCATATGTAAATTTGTAAAGCATCTCGTATACATCTTCAATTGTCTTCGGATCTTCTGTGATTCCAACTTTCTCTGCCCAGTCTTTTCTGTAAGAAAGACCTAAACGACCTTTGGCACGCGCACGATATAATCCGATGATCTGACCGTCCACTGTAAGTGCTTTTGAAACTTCCGGATCTGCCTGGGAGAGATTCGGATATGCTTCTGAATCTTCCAGATATGATGTCAGATCCCAAAACGCACCTTTCTTTGCGGCATCTACAATATTTGCACTCAGTTCTACATTTGATGTAAGAATCATCGGCATATTATCTTTATCCATCAATGTCAATCCAAGTTTTTCTTTGTATGTACCGTCATTCTCAAATTTCCACTCTACACTGACTCCTGTGTAATCTTCATATTTCTTGATTACTTCATCAGAATGCTCATTCTGAAGCTCTGTGCCGTAAAAAGCCGGAACCATCATACTGATGACCGGTTTCCCGTCTTCTGTTGTTGATGATGTGGATTCCTTTTTATCGGAAGAACCACCACATGCTGCCATTGACATTGCTGTTACACCCGCGAGGTAATTGCTGTTGCTTTTTTCCATGTTTTTCTCATAATCTTTTCCCTTCTTTTTATATAAATTGTATTTTATATCATCCTTTTACTGCTCCAACCATAACACCCTTCGTAAAATACTTCTGGATGAACGGATAAATGATCAAAATCGGAATGGTCGCAACTACTGTCGTTGCCATCTTCACTGACTGCTCCGGAGGTGTACCGAATGCACCGAAGTCCATCCCACTCTGTGTTGCCACAGAGGACGTCATAAAGATGATTCTTCGAAGTACGATCTGAATTACTTCTTTCTTAGAATCCGAAATGTACATCATTGCATTGAAATACGAATTCCAGTGCGTAACTGCATAGAACAAAGATACACTCGCAAGTACCGGTTTTGAAAGCGGAAGAATAATCTTCATAAATATCTGTAGATCGTTACATCCATCCAGCCTTGCCGATTCCTCCAACTCCATCGGAAGTCCCTGAAAATAGTTTTTAATAATGATCATATTAAACGGATTGATTGCTCCCGGCAGCCATAATGCCCAGAAAGAATCTCTCAAATTCAACACATTTGCTACAAGAATATAAGTCGGAACCATACCTCCTGTAAAGAGCATCGTTACAATTACCATGTTAATAAAAAAGTTTCTTCCTTTAAAATAGTTTCTTGATAACGGATACGCTAATGTACATGATAAAAACATATTTATCGCAACACCAACCACCGTTACAAAAACCGAATTGAGAAGTCCTCTGATTGTTTCACCATTTGCAAAGATATATTTGTATGCATTCAGTGATATTGTATGCGGGATTATGAAAAATGCCCGTTCTGTCAGTTCTTTTTCTGTCGCAAAGGATCCTGCGATTACATAGAGAAAAGGAAGCAGAGTAATCAGCGCAAACGATGCAATAAACAAATAAATCAGCACCTGCACCGCCTGATCAGCCGGACTTCGTTTAATTTTCCTTCCCTGCATGCCATTTTTTACGCTTGCTTTCATTTTTGCCATTTTTCTCACCCCTTTTAATAGAATCCTGATTCACCAAACACTTTTGCAAGCTTGTTCGCTCCGATGACCATAACCATACTTACAACGGATTTAAACATTCCTGCTGCTGTTGCCAGAGAATAGTTCCATTCACAACACCTTTTGTGTAAATATATGTGTCAAACACATCCGATGCTGCTCTGTTCATGGAGTTCTGCATCAGATAAATCTGTTCGTATCCTGTATTTAAAATCTGTCCCACTTTCAAAATCAACATAATTACAATTGTTGAACGAATAGCCGGAAGAGTTACATGCCACATTTTCTGCCAACGATTTGCTCCATCCATATCTGCTGCTTCATAAAGTTGTACATCCACGCCTGAGAGAGCCGCCAGGAAGATGATTGTTCCATATCCGGTTTCTTTCCACATGTTCTGTCCGATGATCATCGGAACAAACAAATTCGGATCTGACATAATATCAGGTGCATTTTTTCCAAAAATCATTGTCAGAAAATGATACACGATTCCGTCTGTTGTTGAAAACAACTGAGTTGTCAGTGCCGCCACAATTACAAATGAAATAAAATGAGGGATGTACACCATCGTCTGTGTAACACGTTTGAATGCCATATTTTTCACTTCATTTAATAAGAGTGCTAAAATAATCGGTGCCGGAAAATAAAAAATCAGGCTTGCGATTGAGATTGAAAGAGTATTCTTTAACAGGCTCCAGAAATCCGGTCCCGTAAGAAATTTCTTAAATATGTCAAATCCTACGAAAGGACTGTTTATAATTGCTGATATCGCTGAATCTCCATTATATGGACTAAAATCCTGAAAGGCCATTGCCAATCCCCCCATTGGAAGATAATTAAAAATCAGCATGTACAACACACCTGGAATAATCATGATATATAACCATATATGTGCTTTCCATTGTCCTGTACGAGATGTTACTGCTTGGGTTTTTGCTTTTGTCTTCATTCCCACTTTCTCCTCGTCCTCTTTTTTATCATGATCGGCTCATGATATCTACGATTGCGGTCCGCTTCCGTGAGCACATTGTACCGTCTCTTTCATTCATTTGTAAATAATCATTTTACAATCTGTTATTATCCTTTTACACATGCGAAAACCCCTTGAAATTCAAGGGGTTTCAGCTTTTATCGCATTCCGGTTATCATGTTCTGACCACACTGTTTTTCTCTTGATAACAGCAAAAAAACATGATTATCCACTTCTTCATTTTTATTTTAATGTTCTTTTCTGAATGCCGCAGGTGTCACTCCGATATGTTTCTTGAAAAAACGGATGAAATTCTGCACGTTATTATACATTAATATTTCCGATATTTCTGCCACCGACATTTCTGTCGTCAACAACATATATTTTGCCTGCATCAGCTTTTCCTCGTTTACCATATCTGTAAACGTGATATTTTTTTCTTTCTTTATTATTTTCCCGATATAATTTGGATGATAATTTAATGTCTGTGCACATTCACTCAGTGTTATATTTCCTCGATTCTCCCGTACAAGCTTCTGGATCTGCTGGAAAATGCCCATCTCATCTCCATCTTCAAGTTTTTGCAAACTCTCAATGATTGGCTGAATCACTTCTTTTATGATTGCTTCCTTCAGTTTTTCCGTATCATAAAGCATTGGAATCCGGTTAAATGTATTATATTGACTATCCATGAATACATCCTCAAGTAACAGTCCATGTGTAACCGTTGTTCCAACAATCACTGTAAGTAGTCTCGTTAAATAGAAGTTTCTCTCCACTCCAATTACACGCTTTGAATCCAATCGCTCAATCATTGTTTCCAGGAGTCTCTGGCTTTCCTCCACATTGCAGTTTTCTATTGCCTGAACCAATTCGCCTTCCATAATTATGTCATATACATTACTTTCACGTTTCAACATGGAATAGTCATCGAACAACACCAGTGTTGAGCCTTCTGATTTGTTTGCATTCGTCTGATCATAAAGAGCTTCATTACATTCATTGTATGCCTGCTGAATATCTGTAAGATGATGAAATGTCTGACTGATTCCACAGGAAACATGGTATAAAAAATGCTCTGCAATAAAATCCTTTACTTCTTTATAAATCACTGCTGTTTGATTCTCCGCTGCATTATCATCCTCACCGCCCGCAACAAAAATCATCTTATCTCCGTAAAACAGAGGTGTAATAAATATTTTACTTTGTATTTCTTCAGGCAATGTTTCCAGAATTCCGGTATAGATTTCTCTCTTTAATATTTCCTTATTATCATTCTCTTTACAAGCCATACCAAGCATTCGATAGGAGCTATATTCTGTAATCTGGTATTTCCCCAAAGCGTCTTTTATCTTTCCTTCATTCATCTCACCTTTTATAAGATTCGATAACAGAAATTCTTTTAACTGGATATCTCGCTCCTTTACATGAAGTTCCAATTTATTCAATGGATTAGCAAATGCAAGTACAAGTACACGCACAATCTGAATCAGCACTGCAATTACTGCAATCACCGCAAATGATGCAAATATAAATGTCATTCCTATCTTTCGTATCTGATTATGATTAAATCCTACCAAATATGTAAGGCCACTGGTCGCACCACTGGTTCTACTGATACTATACTTTGTCGTCTTTTCGATTTGCAATGTACCTTCTGAATCGAACGCCCCCCATTCTTTCTCTTCTGAGAACTTTTCCAACCATATTTGTGTCAGTTTCTGATTTGTTTCTGCCATTACCGACTGATCACTTAAAACAGAGACACTGTATCCCATATTTTCATAATTCGATGGTAACAGCTGCCGAATTTCTGATTCGTTTATTTTTACAACAATAATCCATGCAAGATCACCTGCTCCATATTCTTTTTTTATCACAAGTCGAAAACCACTCAGATCTACCGTATTTTGTTTGCGCAAATTATGATTTCCGTACTTTTCACTGTCTTTAGCTTTAATCCAATAAGCAGATAATGGAACCTCTTTCTGCGCCTCCAGAAATTGCTCCGCTTCCTCTCTATTTTTCAGTTCATCATAGTCGAACATGCCATAATCATCCAATATCCATCCACTTCTGACATTGATAAATTCATATGACTCTACATACTTCTCTACAAAATAGTTTCCCTGAAGACTGTCCTGCGCCCGATTCAAATCACTGTACATAGAATATGGTGGTTTCTCCTGCTGAGCCAGCCATCGAACTGCATCTTCATTTGCCACTTCAATATAGTACTCTTTCAACGATGAAAACACATTCTCATATTCCCTTGTAATTTGTTCACTATAAGACTGCAGCTGGAGCTCACTTCTAGCAGATTCTCCATTGACATAAATTAAGCTGGAGACAATCCCCATGATAATCATCGGAATTGTTACCAACGCCATCAGTTTTATAAACATCTGCTTTTCATATGTTAATGAATCCAATATTCTTTTTAATTTCAAAACCCACTTCCCCTATTCCATTCCTTCTAGATTTTTCTCCAAAATATTCTAACACAGGCTAAATATGTATAGCAATCACTTTGTTCCATTCTGTCTGAACCTGTCCTTTCTTTCAAACATGAAAATTTAATAGTGCCTGACACCATTGTGTTCAATGCCAGTTAGCTTCTCTAGCTTAACACCTTTTTCTTCCAAGCCTGCTATCCCTTATAATATCAGTAGTTCTCATTTTATACTATTTTTTAGGCTGGCACTTATTTAACATCTTTGTAACATATTTTATATATCTTTTTTTATTTTCCTATTGACATGCAACAAAAATGTGCGGTCACCTTGTTGTCCATCGGAACAACAAGGTGACCCTTAGTTTATCAAGGAATTGATTCGTGGGGAACCAATTATTCCCATACTAAGGAGGCACACATTTATTATGAACGATTATCCATCAAATGTAAAACAAAAATTGAACTCTATCATCGCTGACATGTCGGAGCATCATTGGCTCTTGTCAAACAATCCTGGACACAATTTCATGCGTCAGCATCAGGGCAAACTCTCTTTCTACGATACCATGCGTCTTATTATCGACATGGGAAAAGGAACTACCAATGATGAAATTATGGATTACTTTGTCATGGTTCCTGATCTTATTCCATCTCAATCCGCTTTCAATCAACGACGCAGTCAGATTTCACTGTCTGCTTTCGAATACCTTTTTCGGAAATATATTGTAACTGCTGATCGTGGTTATGAATCTTACGATCTGTTATTCCACTGTGAACTCAAGAATCTAAATTATGTTTTTCGTGTAAAAGCGCCTCTTCTAAAAGTCTGCTTTCCTATTACGCTACTGAACTTCCTGACGACCTTGAAGAATTCGATGTTACGATGAAACGTTATTTCACTGACAAAGCTACAAATGTTATGAAAGATCAGTCGGATGTGTACCGATATATTAATCCGAGTAAAAACACACCTCATTTTTATGAGCTTCTTAACAGAGATAGGAGACATCTTTACTTCATGCAGTTTCGTGTCGTAAAAATAAAAACTGCAGAAAATACATATGAGTATCTCATCACAAATCTGCCCCACAGCTTTACTATGGAAGACATCAAGGAATGCTATCACTGGAGATGGGGCATTGAAATTTCTTTCCGTTATCTTAAGCATGCAAATGGGCTTTTGTACTTCCACAGTAAAAAACCCGAATTCCTAAAACAGGAAATCTATGCAAATCTGACACTCTATAATTTCGGAATCTTCATTGCTAACGAAGCAGCTGAAGAAAGCAAGAAAAAAGAACGGAAGAATGATAACAAATATCTTTACGAAATCGACATTTCTTCTGCTCTGAAAACAGCAAGAAAGTTCTTTATTCGCAGGGACTCCGATAAACCTATTGATATCATTAAGTTGATGTTGAAATACGTCCATGCTGTAAAAGAAAAATTCCAACAATTTGACCGGCCCCTCCGTGGAATCAGTGCGATTCATTTCGGATATCGATAGCCTTAGGCCACTTATAAATGATTTTCTACGCAAAATGGCAAAATTTCGGCATCAGGAAAATCAAGATGTAAGCGCCGGAACAAGGATAAGGTTTTTTATCGATAAACCAGCAGCTATGATCTCTTTTCC
>ENA-OQIG01000469-OQIG01000469.1-human-gut-metagenome-genome-assembly--contig:-NODE-469-length-23259-cov-3.668036_pt1 | contig 23259 bp, 21 predicted proteins | sample MGYA00242576_ERZ504741 | MGnify/ENA primary metagenome ERZ504741 (study PRJEB26092, sample SAMD00036436) | human gut metagenome | host: Homo sapiens | study: EMG produced TPA metagenomics assembly of... | reverse complement strand
CCGGCGAACACGTTGGAAGCTGCCCGAATCACCCCATCGGACCAGGCAACAACATAGATCCCCTCATACGTGGAGAGCAATGTGCTGTCAAAATCGAGAGAACGGTAATCATAGCAGATTATCAGATCTTTATTTGGGGGGAGATTGTGCATGAAGGGAGTTTCATCCATTCCCCATCCGGCAAAGAAGAGGAGAGCCTCTTTTCGGAGGGGAGGGCATCCGGCGACTTCACATCCGGTTCCTGTCTCAGAGTGAAGGGAGTTTACAGCTTTTTGGGGTGGATATAGTTTTTTCAGTTTCATAAATTTATTACTTTGATGATACAGGCCGTATTGTTGCTATCACTCTTTTCACTTCCTCTTCCGTTACGTCTGCCGTTAATGAAAAACGGATACGGGAAGTTCCTTCCGGTATCGTAGGCGGACGGACAGGCAACGCATAAAATCCTTTGCGTTGCAGCTCTTCTGCCATACGGACGGCGGAAGAACTTTCACCCGCGATCATGGGTACGATTTGGCTGGCCGAGGCAGAAAAGTATCCTTTCTCCTGGAGGCCGGTCCGCAAGTTGCTGCTGATGGCTGCCAGGTGTTCCCTCTTCTCCTGATATTCCGCCAGATGGCGCAGTACAAATGAGGTCCATTGCAGGGTGACAGGCGGGAGTGCAGTGGTGAAGATAAAGGGACGCATTTTATTTATCAGATAGTCCCGTATCACCTGCCTGCACACGATATATGCCCCAGAGGAAGCCAGTGCCTTTCCGAAAGTGCCCACCAAAAAGTCGATATCCGATATGCATCCGTATGCTTCGGCACATCCCAGTCCGCCGGTTCCCCGGACACCGACAGCATGGGCTTCGTCTAAGTAAAGCAATACGTTCGGATACTTGCGTTTCAGTTTGACCAACCGGGGTAAGTCTGCTTCGTCACCATCCATACTGAAAATACTTTCGGTAACGATAATAACCTGTTCATATTCTTTGTGGTAAGTCTCTACTAGTCTTTCCAACTGGCTGTATTCGTTGTGCCGGTAGCGGATACATTTGGCATCTGATAGCCGAATGCCGTCTATCAGGCTGGCATGTATCAACTTGTCGGCCAGAATCAGTGTTTTTGTGTCGCATACGGCAGGTAGGATTCCGGTATTGGCATGATATCCGCAATTGAATACCAGTGCCGCTTCTGTTCCAAATAAGGAAGACAAGGTAGCTTCCAGTTCATCGTATGCGGCAAAATTGCCGGTAAGCAGGCGGGAAGAAGAGGAAGAGAACTTAATTTCTTCCGGCTTCACTGTCTGCCAGAAAGCTTTTAACAGTCCACTGTCGTTAGCCAACCCCAGATAATCATTTGACGAAAGGTTTAGCATCCGTTGTCCCCCGATGATTACCTCTTTGCCCTGATGTACCAGGGTAGGAAGGGTGCGGAAGTTATCTTTCTTTTTAAGGAGTTGCAGCTCGTCAAGGAAACGGGTGAGTTCACCTCTTTCCGTTTCTTGGTTTTTATTCATATTTGTAATGTTTTTGAGTTTGATTCACCACAGAGTAGCACAGAGTTTCACAGAGATTATTTTCTCTTAATATCTTATAAACAAGAGATTGAAACTCTGTGAGACTCTTGTTACTCTGTGGTGAAGTTTGATTCGCCTCTATTTCGTTTGGGAACCGGGAAGGCCGTTACTTATGCTCCTTATCATCCCTTCCGTGAGTTTGGTCAACTGTTCGGGCGTAATGATAAACGGAGGCATTACATAGATCAGTTTGCCAAACGGACGGAGCCAGATGCCTTCCTCCACAAAACGGCGTTGCAGGTATGCCATATTCACCGGTTCTTTCATCTCGATCACTCCGATGGCACCCAGTACACGGACGTCCGCTACCTGAGGGAGCTCACGTGCCGGAGCTAATTCACGGTTCAGTTGAGCTTCTATTCGTTTTACGTTTTCTTGCCAGCCGGAAGTTAGAAGTAACCGTACCGATGCGCAGGCTACGGCACATGCCAACGGGTTTCCCATAAACGTAGGCCCGTGCATGAATGCTCCGGTGCATGGTTGGAGATGCAGTCTGCCACTTCATTGGTGGTCAGTACTGCCGATAAGGTCATGTATCCACCTGTCAATGCTTTGCCGATGCACATGATGTCCGGCTCTACTCCGGCATGTTCCCAGGCGAAGAGTTTTCCGGTACGTCCGAATCCGGTTGCTATTTCATCGAAGATCAACAGTACCCCATACCGGTGGCAGAGGCGCGCAGCTTCTCTTAAATATTCCGGATGGTAGAAACGCATGCCTCCCGCACCTTGTACAATAGGTTCGAGGATGAAAGCTGCCAGTTCATCGGCATGTTTCTCCAGCAGATGCTCCAACGGACGGATGTCTTCCGGGTTCCATTCATCTCCGAACCGGGAGGAGGGAGCAGGGAGGAAGTGGCGGATGGGAAGTGCCGAACCAAAGATACTGTGCATCCCCGTTACAGGATCGCATACCGACATGGCATTCCAGGTATCTCCGTGGTAACCGTTACGGATGGTGACGAAATTATTTTTCTCCGGTTTTCCGGCTGCATACCAGTATTGTACGGCCATCTTCAGTGCAACTTCGACAGCTACGGAGCCGGAATCGGCATAGAATATCTTTTGCATAGAGGGGGGGACCAGCGGAAGCAACAGTTTGCCTAGTTCGATAGCCGGATCGTGCGTCAGTCCGCCGAACATGACATGCGACATCCGGCTGAGTTGATCTTGTACAGCCTGGTTTAATATCGGGTGATTGTATCCGTGCACCGCACACCACCACGATGACATTCCTTCGATCAGTGTCTGTCCGCTTTCCAGGGTGATGGTGGCACCGTCAGCCCGTTTCACCTTATATACCGGGAGCGGATTCGAAGTTGAAGTATACGGATGCCACAAATGTTCGCGGTCAAATTGTGAGTCGGCAAAGTGATATCCTTCCGAGAGAATCATCTCTTTATCATCCGATACCTTGGAGCCGAGTGTTGTCAGCAGATCGCCTACGATGGCGGAGTTGATGCCGATATAGAGGGATTTCCGGACGGCCTCTGGTGTCAGTTGCGAGCGCCCTCCGGCAAAGCGCAGGTAAGCCGCAGGGTTAATGAACCGGAAAAGAGCCACAGTGGTCAGTATCTCTTCTTCACTGAGAGGAGACTGATGCTCGAGCGGAGTGCCGGGTATGGGTTGCAGCAAGTTGATCGGGATGGATTGGATGTTGAGATCGCGGAGTGTGAAGGCAAATTCGATCCGTTGTTCCACGGTTTCACCCATGCCGATGATGCCTCCGCAGCAGAGGTCCATCCTACTCGTCGTGCGGCATGCAAGGTTTTCAGCTTTTGTTCCTGTGTATGCGTGGTACAGAGCGAGTCGAAGTGGGAAGGAGCCGTTTCGAGGTTACAGTGGTACCGGGTCACTCCGGCATCATACAATGCCTGCAACTCTTCTTCGTCCAACAGTCCGAGCGAAGCGCACAACCGGATAGACGAATGGCGACGCATCCGTCGGGCCGCTACACAGAGCTCTTTCATGTTTTTGGGAGAAGGTTTGCGTCCACTGGTCACCAATGAAAAGCGGTTGACCCCTTGTGCTTCGTTGTATTTTGCTTGTCGCAGGCACTCTTCTGCGCTCACCAGATCGTATACATCGGCCTTGGTCTTGTAGTGAGACGACTGGGCGCACCATTTACAATTTTCCGGACACCGTCCCGAGCGGGCATTGATGATGGAACACATGTCGAACTCCTGCGAAGCGCAGGCGGTGGTGATGTCGTGCGCGGCATCATACAACTCTTCTTTACGGGGATAGAGCGCCAGCCATCCGGCCTGCTCTCGCTGATAGCCGTTCCTTGTAATACTTGGTTTTTTATTTCTTCGATAGTCATAGGGTGGGGATATTAAAAAAGAGGTTGCCGGTCCCATCGGGATGGGAGGCAACCTCTTTAGGTGTAATGTATGAGGCGGATGTCACAACAGTTGACTGTGCGGCACCGGCATAAGAATATTTGGATGATTGGAGTTGAGTAAGAAGCAAGAGCAATGGTTCGGGAGATAACGTGAGGTTCTCCCAATCTTCTTCCGGAACGGAATCTTCTGTTTCCCGTTGCGGATCCAGTCCGGTCGTATGCGGAGTTTGCTGCTTGCACAACGCACATTCGGTGATGTTCTTTCTCAACTGTCCGATGGTGACACACAAACCCAGAGTGGCAAATATAGCATAAGCCTTCCGGCTCCACTGGCGGAAGCGGATAAACGAATGTGATATGTACCTTTCTTTTTTCATAAGCCGTATGGTGATATCGGGTCATCGGACGGCGGCAAAGCTACAAAGAATCTACGGAATGACCAAGGGATAGCATCGGTTTGTAAGCAGGGACCTCTCCTCTACCACAAAGACGGTATAAGAATCCCTTATAAAGGGGATTTCAAGAACAATCCCCATACTCTACTTTTGCAGCAGGAAATGATCCGTGAAAATTAATTAAAAAATGTAGGTGGCTTTTGACACACCTTCAAGAATAAGATAACAATTTCAAGGCTTTTAACAACAATCTGCCGGATTGTGTGTTAAACAAAAGATTCTAATTTAAACATAACTAAACTTAAGGTATGAAGACCAATTTACGTCTATTATTTACGTTGCTCTTTGTCGTTTCGGTTGTTGCATTACGTGCCGGAACAATGAATGACATACGTGTTTCGGGCACTGTTGTGTCCGAAGGAGACCCGTTGCCCGGTGTGTCGGTATTAGTGAAAGGAACCGGCGTCGGTACTATTACCGGTATTGACGGCAAGTATTCCATCAATGTTCCGTCCGATGGTACGCTGGTATTCAGTTTTATCGGACTGAAATCTGTGGAACATAAAGTGGGAGGACGCTCAGTGATCAATGTCGAGCTGGTGCCCGACAGTAAGCAATTGGAAGAAGTAATGGTAGTAGCCTATGCCACTGCCAAGAAATATAGTTTCACCGGTGCCGCCTCTACCGTTAAAGGTGACGAGATAGCGAAGTTACAAACCTCGAGCGTATCACGTGCCCTTGAAGGAACCGTAGCCGGTCTGCAGGCAAGTGCCGCAAGCGGTCAGCCGGGTACCGATGCCACAATCCGTATTCGCGGTATCGGATCCATCAATGCATCCAGTGCACCTCTCTATGTAGTGGACGGTGTGCCCTATGACGGTAGTGTGAACTCTATCAACCCGAAGATATCGCATCGATGACCGTTCTGAAAGATGCGGCCTCAGCTGCTTTGTACGGTTCGCGCGGAGCCAACGGTGTGATTATTATCACCACCAAGCAGGGACAAAGCGATTCGAAGACTACAGTGAACGTGAAAGCCAGCTTCGGTGGTTCCAATCGTGCGGTACGTGATTACGACCGGATCGGCACCGATCAGTATTTCGAACTTTATTGGGAGGCTTTGCGTAACCAATATGCACTGGATACAAAGAATTATACTCCTCAGACAGCAGCTATCAAAGCTTCTAAAGACTTGGTAGGAAAGCTGATGGGGCCGGCCCCAATCCTTATGGCTCTAAATACCCTCAGCCGGTAGGTACGGATGGAAAATTGGCGGATGGGGCCGTTCCGCTCTGGAACTTCGACTGGCAGGATGCCATGGAGCAGCAGGCACTTCGTACGGAACTGGGACTGAATGTTTCAGGAGGCGGCAAAACCAATCAATACTACTTCTCTGCCGGATACCTGAATGATAAAGGTATTGCGTTGGAGTCCGGTTATGAACGCTTTAATCTCCGATCGAACGTGACAAGCCAGATGACCAAGTGGCTTCGGGGAGGAGTGAACATGAGTTTTGCCCACTCTTTGCAGAATTATCCCGTATCATCGGATACGAAAACAAGTAATGTCATCAATGCCGGCCGTTTGATGAACGGATTCTATCCCATCTATCAGATGAACGAAGATGGAACCTATAAACTGGATTCCGAGGGACAGCGGATATATGATTTCGGTTCTTACCGTCCTTCCGGTTCGATGGCTAACTGGAACCTTCCGGCCACATTGCCCAATGATAAGTCGGAACGTATGAAAGATGAATTTTCAGGACGTACTTTCCTTGAAGTTACCTTTATCGAAGGGCTGAAGTTTAAGACCAGCTTCAACTTTGACCTGATCAACTATAATTCACTCGACTATACCAATCCTAAAATAGGGCCGGCTGTTAACACCGGAGGTTCATCGAGCCGTGAAAACGACCGTACTTTCTCGTGGACCTGGAATAATATCCTGACTTATGACAAAACCCTCGGAGAGCATCATTTCAATCTGCTGGCCGGACAAGAAGCCTATTCCTACCGTTACGATGTGCTGCGAGCATCCCGTTCGAACATGGCATTGCCTGATTTTCCCGAACTGGCTGTCGGTTCGTTGGTAACCGGAGGGACAGGATACCGCGTAGATTACTCGTTGGTGGGATATTTCCTAAATGCCCAATATGACTATCAAAGCAAATATTTCTTCTCGGGTTCGTATCGGCGGGACGGGTCTTCCCGTTTTGCTCCCGAAACCGTTGGGGTAATTTCTGGTCCGTCGGTGCTTCCTGGCGTATCGACCGTGAAGATTTCATGGTGGCTACGAGCGACTGGCTTTCTGCCCTGACTTTGAAGGTCAGTTATGGTGCGCAGGGTAATGATAACCTGGGAACGTATTATGCCAGCAGCGGACTTTATTCGGTGGTAAGCAATAATGGAGAGAATGCGTTGGTATCCGATCGTCTGGCTACACCAAAACTGAAATGGGAAACCAACCTGAACTTCAATGCCGGCATAGACTTCTCGTTGTTCAACAACCGATTCTCCGGTTCGTTCGATTTCTTCCAGCGGCGTTCGAAAGATTTGCTCTATTCCCGTCCGCTGGCTCCTCGCTCGGTTATAATTCAGTAGACGAGAATGTAGGCGAACTGAAGAATACCGGTGTGGAAATCGATCTGAAAGGTACCTTAATCCATACCCGGGACTTTATGTGGCGATTGGGCTTAACCTGACACATTATAAGAATGTCGTGACCGACCTTCCATTGAAAGATATGCCTGTAAGCGGAGTTCATAAACTGGCTGTGGGACGTTCTGTCTATGATTTTACATGAAGCAATGGGCGGGTGTTGATCCGGAGAACGGCGATCCGTTGTGGTACAAAAATGTGAAAGATGCCAATGACAAGATCACCGGACGTACGACTACCAATGACTATGCCCAAGCGGATTATTACTATACCGGCAAATCATCCTTACCCAAAGTGTACGGAGGATTTAATACCGCTTTCTCGTATAAAGGCTTTGAACTGTCCACCATTTTTGCCTATAGTATCGGTAATTATATTGTGGACCGTGACGTAACTATGCTGTGGCATAACGGAAGTTCTACCGGACGTGCCTGGTCGACAGAGATTCTGAACCGTTGGACACCGGAGAATCGATATACTGATGTGCCGGCTCTGAAAACCGTATCGAACAGTTGGAATGCAAATTCCACCCGTAACCTGTTCAATAACTCGTTCCTGCGGATGAAGAATATCACATTATCGTATAACTTCCCGCAACCGATGATAAAGAAAATCAGCCTGAACAGTCTGCAATTGTTTGTGCAGGCCGATAATCTGCTTACCGTTTCGAAGAATCAGGGACTCGACCCCGAACAGGATATCAGTGGACTGACGTATTACCGTTATCCGGCCATGCGTTCCATTTCCGGAGGAATCAATGTTTCGTTCTAAGGCTTTAATCCCCGGAAAAGGCTGTTGCAATCATATGCTCCGCCCCGGTTTAATCATGCATAAATCACATATAACAGATATAGTAAAGTATAAAATAACAGATGATATGAGAACAATACGATTTAACAATAACAGACATATCTCTTCTTCTCCTCTTCTTCGGACAGAGGGTGGGAGAGAGGCTTCCGTGAGTGATACCTCCGGAGATAAGATCCCTAAAGGTAAGTTTTCCTTTCTCCTTCTCTTCTTCCTTTTGTTCCTGGGGAGTTGCAGCAGCGACTTCCTCGACAATAAGCCGACAGATGCCGTAGATTCCGGCCTCGTACCTGTACCTTCGAATGCCGAACGCATCTTTAACGGTGCGTGGTACAATCTATTCGAATATGGTACCACTTATGCCAACATCGGCTATCGTGCTTTGATGTGCCTGGACGACATGATGGCCGATGACGTGGTTTCGCGCCCTATGTATGGGTTTAATTCTTCTTATCAGTCAATGACGTGGTGATGCCTTCCGACGGACGTACCACTTTCGCCTGGTATCTGATGTATAAGACCATTGACAACTGTAATACGGCCATTTCTATTCAAGCTACCGGAGATGATGATACACCTGAGTTCCGGCATGCCCAGGGACAGGCACTTGCCGTACGTGCTTTCTGTTATCTTCATTTGGCACAGCATTATCAGTTCACCTATCTGAAAGATAAGAATGCTCTTTGTGTACCGTTGTATACCGAACCGACCAATCCGAATACCAAACCTAAAGGAAAGGCAACGCTCGAAGAGATCTATACACAGATCATCAATGACCTCAACCGTGCCAAAGGACTTCTTGACGGTTATGTACGTCCGAATGACAAGTCGAAATACAAACCTAACACCGATGTGGTAAACGGACTTCTGGCCCGTACTTATCTGCTTACCGGACAGTGGACGAAGCCGCCAAAGCCGCATTGGAAGCTGCCAAAGGTTACACTCTGATGACGGATGCCAAAAACTATATGGCTTCAACGATATATCGAATACCGAGTGGATCTGGGGACATCCGCAATCTGTCAGCCAGTCCGATGCCAGCTATAACTTCTATTATCTGGATGTGGTAGAACCCGATTCATACAATAGTTTTATGGCCGATCCGCATTTCAAGGATACCTTTACCGAAGGTGATATCCGTCTGGAACTGTTCCAGTGGATGCGTGAAGGTTATCTGGGATACCGCAAGTTCCGCATCCGTTCCGACCAGACGGGCGATATTGTCATCATGCGTTCTGCCGAAATGTATTTGATAGCTGCCGAAGCCTTGGCGCGTAAAGGTCAATTGGGCGAAGCCGTAAAACCGCTCAATACTTTGAGAAACGCCCGCGGACTGGCCGATTATGATCTTACCGGAAAAAATCAGGAGCAGGTGATTGATGAAATTCTGATGGAACGTCGCCGTGAACTTTGGGGTGAAGGATTTGGCATTACTGATGTTCTCCGTACACAACGTTCTGTGGTACGTGTCGCTTTGACCGAAGATGAAGCTGCCAAAGAATATGATTGCTGGCAACAGAACGGTACTTATAAAAAATATCATCCGGAAGGTCATTGGTTCACCAGCTTCCCCGATGGAACGAAGTTTGTGCCCAATAGCATATATTATTTGTATTCTATTCCTGAAAAAGAAACGAATGCGAATCCGAATCTGAAATAAGAAATCATAGTCAACTGATTTTATATGAACTGTTTCTGAAAAATCAGATAGATTAATATAATAGACGAAAGGTGTGTCATAACTCTACGGTGAATAAGAGTTGCGACACACCTTTTTTATCAATATCGTTAATGGTTAACTGAATATATACACAATGATTCCCGTTATGACTACATAAGCCAGTGCATAAGGAATGGCTGCTTTCAGGATCTCTCCCTCCTTACCTTGCTGGTTGCCTGCTGATGTGGCGATAGCAATACTTTGAGGAGAGATGATTTTGCCTCCTGTCGCACCTACCGTATTGGCGGCCGATAGCCAGTCGGGACTGACATTGATATGCCCTGCTACGCTGGCTTGCAGCTTTCCGAAAAGGATGTTCGAGGAGGTATCACTTCCGGTGATGAAGGTACCCAAACAACCGATAACCGGAGCAAAGAGAGGGTAGAGGCTTCCGGTAGCTGTGGCGAGTGCAGTGGCAATCACGGAAATCATGCCTGCCGTATCCATAATGGTAGATAAACCCACCAGGCAGATAACGGTGACGAACGTTTTCTTTAATTGTTTCACCGTGTTCCATAAAACGACAAACAGTTCTTTCACTTTAGCTCCCTGTATCAGACCGCCTACAAATGTGCCTACAAAAAGCAACACTCCTGCATGTGTCAGCCAGGCGATGGTATAATTCACGGTGGAGTCATTGATGGGGAGGCTGATGCGTGTCACCCAATTGTTTTCGAGCGTACTTCGGAGGCCCGGAAAAAGCGGGCTGGTGAGTATGATCAACAGTAAAATGAGCAGATAGATGCTCCAGGCATTCAGGATATCTTTCCCTTTCAGTGCGTTCTGCTGCGCTTTCTCTTTTTTTGGGGCAGTCAGTTTGCCATAAATGACGATAACGACGATAGACAAGATACTGCCGATGATAGCCGGTGATTCGGCTCCCATATATCGGGCCGCAACGTACTGGCTACCTAAAGATACAGCGCCTACCAGCAGTGCCAGAAATAGGTTTTTGGGTAATGATTTTATTTTTGGGTCGGTCAGGAAGAGCAGTACCAACGGTATCAGGAACATTAGTACGGAAAGTTGTAGTACGACGTTCGTACTCAGCACCTGTACATCCAGATTGGTTTCTTTGGCAAGTACCAGTACCGGTGTACCTATGGCACCGAAAGCCGTAGCCACACTATTGGCTATCAAGCTGACGGTGGCTGAAAAGATGGGCTTGAATCCCAGGCTGATCAGGATAGCGGCGGGGATGGCAACAGCTGTACCAAAACCTGCCATGGCTTCAAGTAACCCTCCGAAACCCCAGGTAAGGAGCAGTACCTGGATACTTTTATCGGTAGAGATGGAAGAGAATTGTTGTTTGATAATCTCCATCTTCTCTGTTTTCAGCAATACATTGTAGCTGAAGATAGCCATCAGGATGATAATCAGGATGGGAGAAACCGCTTTCAGTGCACCGTATACGAATGAAAATACCAAGTTATCTACCGCATAATGGAATCCGAAAAGAGCTATCAGTATAGTTACTATCAGGGAGATGACGCTACTTTTGTCACCCGGCATTTTAAAAAATGCCATTAATACAATCAAGAGCAATACCGGAACGATGGCAAGGATCAGTGTCATAATTGTCTGTTTTTAATAGTTGATGTTTAAGTTAAGATATTGATATAACAAAACCGGAACCTGTTTTGACGGATGAAATAATTATTTTTTTGCTGTATAGCGTTAAATAAAAAAAGGTGTAGCCCTCCGCATGGAAAGGCTACACCTTTGGTCCGGATAGCTACACCTTTTTATCGGATGGCTACACCCCAATACCGGGGATTTATTTTTTCTTCATATTCAAGATCTGTTGCAGTTGCTGTAGGTTGGCTTTAGCGGCCTCGTTACCCATCTGGGCAGCTTGGTTGAAGGCAGCGATGGCGCGTTGTACATCTCCATTGAGGAAGTTGTATACACCTACGTTGTTGATGAATTCTGCTGTTTGATGGTTGGCTTTATCCATATATTTGATTGCGTTTTCCAGATCTTTCTTGGTCAATGATACGGCTGCGGCATTCAGGTTGGCTACTTCATCGTTCGGATACATGCGTACGGCAATGTCGAATACATTCACAAAATCGTTGCTTCCTTTCGGATAACTGTTGGCTACCTGATACATCTCGTTCAGACTCAGATATTTCGGGTTGACTTTTATCACCACCCGTCCTTGTTCTACATCGAAGTTGGCTACGGTGTAGTCTATCTTGCAGTTCACTTTGCGGAGTCCCGGATAAATCTCTTTCAGCATTGTGCGATAAGGAGCACCGCCGTCCACGCGCATGATTTCCTGTTTGCGGCGCGCATCGTCAGTCGTATTCTTGATGATACCGATAAATTTATCTTTATCCTTCATGGACGATTTTTCCAATGCTTGTACCAATCCGTCCCAATTTTCACCACCAAAAGTTACTTTGTAAAGTTTGCCGGGAACTTTTTCGTTGGTAGTCAGATAATTCTTCAGAGCTTCGGCACGTTTCTGCGACAGTTGTTCGTTGAATTTCAACGGACCCTCCGGTGAAGCGAATCCTTCGATACTGATTCCTGTTACTGTCAGGTTCTTGTCATTCTGAATCTTGTCGAACATAGCATGAATGTTCATCAGCTCTTTGTGGTTATTCATGAATTCCGGCTGGATCACAGCTTTGCTGACAGGAAAGTCGAGGTGAGCTTCATACTGTTCGCTACGGTTTTTCACCACCTCCACAGTCGGCTGAATATAAGCAACCACCGGTATCATGGCACTCAGGCGTTTCGCTTCGGTAGAAACGTCGTTTGTTATCAGCTCCTGAGCAAGCATCTCTTCGTTGTTGCCGCAGCCGCATAGATTTTCTACCAGATTCAATGAAGCATTTGCCATCCAAGGTTCGTAAGGGATCACCTGGGCATAGTTGAGCACTTCTCTTTTATTATAAGGAATTACGATTCCTGCAGGTAGTTCGCGGCTGATGGCTAATCCGCGCAAATAAGCCTTCTGACGGCGTTTGCCGTTGATGATGATCTCTTCCAGCGCCACGTTGTGCTGTCCGTCTGTCAGGAGCGGAGTAAGTGTGAGCATACGTTCGGGACTGACTGTCAGATTTTTCATATCGATCTTCATGTCTACATAAAGCGAATTGCCCTGTTGCCATAATGAAACATCGGATAGACTGATGGCATCTTTAAAAAATTTCTGGGCACTGGCCGGCATTACTACTGCGAGGGCCAAGAGGAAGTATATGATTTTTCTTTTCATTGTTACTGTTGGTTTAGTTTTTTATAATTGGTTCCGGTGAATGCGGGACGTTTACTTGATGGTATAAATGATGCTGAGTCCGACTTTGGTCGGTCCGAAATAATTCTTGTTGTTGTGCCCCAGCTTTTCACCACACTTGCCACATGCGTATTTGTCATAGTCCAGGCGGGCATATCCTGCACCGATAGTGGCTTCCATACTCCAGCGGTTTTTCAGTATCCAATGGTAGCCGTAAGAGATACCTGCACCATAGATCTTGCCGTCATAGCGGTAGTTGCCCAACCCGAAGATGTCGAGATTGCTCATGTTAACATCGGCATAATGGCCATGGAGACCGAAAAAACTACCGTTGAAACGTTCGCAAAGCCAATAGCGGAGTTCAGGTTGTACCAGCCAGTGCTTGATTTGTCTGTCTTTGGAAAATTTCCAGGGATTGTAGTTGCCCGATACATCAAGAGTGAGTTTTTTCGCCAAGGCTACTTCAAATCCCAGGTTCGGAGTACTGGTGGCCCAGTAGAGGGCATTGGTTTTGATGGCGAACTTGGGAAGATAAGTTTTTGTTCCCTGCTCTTGTGCATGTATGCTTGTGGCAAATACAAGCAGGAAGCATGCTGCTAAAAAATGTTTGATTGTTCTCATTTTCATTTTGGTCTAGGTTTTTACATAAACTATTTGCGAGATTAAACGTCTGAGAGGGGGACTTTGTTGACTCATACTCAAAATAATGTTATAGGACATGCACGCTAACATTTTTGAGCAAATAATTGTTATCTTAATAAAGTCAGGATTCCAAACTTTTCATTTTCTCCGGGAAAGAGGGTGAAAATAAACAAGCAATTGTAACTTGGATTACATCTATTCTCTTTTTTACATGCTAATTTTACATATACTTTAAAATAAATAGCCTATGAAAGAGCTTATCAATCGCCTGGAAGAGTTGAACAGGCAAGCCGAAAAAGGTGGTGGAGACGCCCGTATCGAGAAACAACATTCTGTCGGAAAATTGACGGCACGTGAACGTATCGACCTGCTTCTGGAAAAAGGATCGTTTATTGAACTCGATAAACTGGTGACCCATCGTTGTACGGATTTCGGCATGGAGAAACAGAAAATATCCGGTGATGGAGTTGTAACCGGATATGGTATGATCGGCAAACGGCTTGTGTATGTTTTTGCTCAGGACTTCACCGTTTTTGGCGGTGCATTGTCCGAAACGTATGCCAGGAAGATTTGTAAAGTGATGGATATGGCTATGCAGATGGGAGCACCCATCATCGGGCTGAACGATTCGGGAGGAGCCCGTATTCAGGAGGGAGTCCGTTCGCTGGCCGGTTATGCGGAGATATTCCTGCGTAATTCTTTGGCTTCCGGTGTCATCCCTCAGATCAGTGCCATCATGGGTCCGTGTGCGGGTGGGGCGGTCTATTCGCCTGCATTGACCGATTTTATCCTGATGGTGAAAAATTCCGGTTATATGTTTATCACCGGTCCCGATGTGGTGAAGAGCGTGACACAGGAAGAAGTCAGCAAAGAAGATCTGGGAGGGGCGGATGTCCATACCATGAAGTCGGGGGTGGCACACCTCTCTGCCGAAAATGATATTGAATGCATCAATTACATTCGTGAACTGATTTCTTATCTGCCCGGAAATAATATGGAAGAGCCTCCGTTTGTTGCTACTACCGATTCTCCGACGAGGCTTACGCCCGAACTGTCGGATCTGGTGCCTACCAATCCTAATCAGCCGTATGATATGAAAGAGATGATCCGTGCAGTGGCGGACGATAACAGTTTCTTTGAATTGCAGGAAGAGTTTGCCCGTAACATCGTTATCGGTTATATTCGTCTGAACGGGAAGACGATAGGGGTGGTGGCCAATCAGCCGTTGGCATTGGCCGGAACGCTCGATATCAATGCCTCTGTTAAGGCAGCCCGTTTTGTCCGTTTCTGCGATGCGTTCAATATTCCATTGCTCACACTGGTAGATGTACCGGGATTCCTTCCGGGGGTAGATCAGGAGTATGGCGGCATCATCGCAACGGTGCCAAGTTGCTTTATGCCTATTGTGAAGCTACGGTGCCGAAGGTCACGGTGATTGCCCGTAAAGCTTATGGCGGAGCTTATGATGTAATGAGTTCCAAGCACATCAGGGAGATGTGAATCTGGCTTATCCCACTGCCGAAATAGCGTGATGGGTCCCGATGGAGCGGTGAACATTCTTTTCCGTAAAGAGATTGACAAAGCTGCCGACACCGAAGTCAGGCGTAAAGAGTTGCAGGATGACTATCGCAGCAAGTTTGCCAACCCTTACCGGGCTGCCGAGTTGGGCTACGTGGACGAGGTGATCGATCCGGCCATAACCCGTATGCGCCTGATACGCAGTTTTGAGATGCTTGCCAACAAGCGGCAGTCTAATCCGCCTAAGAAACATTCAAATCTTCCACTTTAAAGCAGAGGAGAACATCGTATGATAAAAAAGATATTAGTTGCGAATCGTGGCGAAATAGCCATGCGTATTTTCCGTACCTGCCGGGTAATGAATATTGCCACAGTGGCTATCTACACCCGGGTAGATCGGGGTGCCTTGCATGTGCGTTATGCCGAAGAGGCTTATTGTATTTCCGATTCTCCGGAAGATACGTCTTATCTGAAACCGGAAAAGATTCTGCAAATAGCCAAAAAGACAGGAGCTGCCATCATCCGGGATATGGCTTTCTGTCTGAGAATGCGGACTTCGCCCGTCGTTGTGAGGAAGAAGGGGTAATCTTTATTGGTCCGAGTGCCGATATTATTGCCCGAATGGGTATCAAGACTGAGGCCCGCCGGATTATGCGTGAAGCCGGTTTACCGATCGTACCGGGCACGGAAGATCCGGTGAAAGGCATTGCCGAAGCCAAAAAGGTGGCTGCCGAAGTAGGCTATCCCATCATGCTGAAAGCACTGGCCGGGGGTGGTGGAAAAGGTATGCGTCTGGTACGCAGTGAAGAAGAAATGGAGACGGCATTGCGCCTTTCACAGTCTGAAGCCGGAACGTCGTTTGGCAACGATGCTGTTTATATTGAAAAATATATCGAGAATCCCATCACATCGAAGTACAGATACTGGGAGATAAATATGGAAATGTAATTCATCTTTATGAACGGGAATGTTCCATTCAGCGACGCAATCAGAAAGTAATTGAAGAATCGCCTTCTCCTTTTGTGAAGCCCGAAACACGTGCCAAGATGCTGAAGGTTGCAGTGGAGCCTGTAAGCGGATTAATTATTACAGTGCCGGAACGCTGGAGTTCATGATGGATAAAGACCAGAATTTTTATTTTTTGGAAATGAATACCCGCCTGCAGGTGGAACATCCGGTGACGGAAGAGTGTACCGGGGTCGATCTGGTACGCGACATGATACTGGTAGCTGCCGGCAATCGTCTGCCTTACAGGCAAGAAGATGTCGAGTTCCGGGGAGCTGCCATTGAATGTCGCATTTATGCCGAAGATCCCGAGAATAACTTCATGCCTTCGCCCGGGGTGATAACCGTTCGTGAAGCTCCCGAAGGACGTAATGTCCGTTTGGACAGTGCGGCTTATGCGGGATTTGAGGTTTCGCTGCATTATGATCCGATGATTGCAAAGCTCTGTTGTTGGGGACGTAATCGTGATTCGGCTATTTCGAACATGGCCCGTGCGTTGCGCGAATATAAGATTCTGGGTATCAAGACTACGATTCCTTTCCATCAGCGTGTGTTGAAGAATGCGGCTTTCCTGAAAGGAGAGTACGATACTACCTTTATCGATACGCGCTTCGATAAGGAAGACCTGAAACGCAGGCAGAATACCGATCCGACAGTAGCGGTGATTGCTGCTGCGCTGAAACATTACGAAGAAGAGAAAGAGGCTGCTTCACGCGCCACTACGCTTCCGGTAGTAGGAGATTCGCTTTGGAAATATTACGGCAAGTTGCAAATGACTGCCAATAACTATTAAACTCAGAATGCTTATGACAACAATATTAGCAACTTATTATGCCAAAATACAGGATGTGCCCGACAGCGAGTATAAAGTGGAGATTCTGGAAGACGGGCCGGTGAAGAAAGTGGCTGTTAACGGGAAAGTGTATGATGTGGACTACAACGTAGGGGGTGACTCTATCTATTCCATTATCATCAATCATCATTCGCACGGAGTACAGATATCTCCGACTTCCCATTCCTCTTATACCATTATGAATAAGGGGGAACTTTATCAGATCGAGCTGAAAGGAGAACTCGAGAAGATACATAATGCCCGTAGCGGAGCAGATGCCGTAGGGCGTCAGGTAGTTGTAGCTCCCATGCCGGGCGTTATCCTGAAACTTACGTCAGGAAGGGAGATGAAGTGAAGAAGGGTGATCCGCTGTGCGTACTGGTTGCCATGAAGATGGAAAACGAAATTCGTTCTGTGGCCGATGGGGTGGTGAAAGAGATTTTTGTGGAGGAGAATACGAAAGTGGGCTGAACGACCGTATCATGGTGGTTGAGTAGTAAGAGTAGAAACCGCAAGGGCTCTGGAAGTATGATCTTTCAGGGCCCTTATCGTATGATGTATCAACTGTCTCTATAAAGTGACATTTGCGAAGAGCAGGGTTGTCAGACTCTATTCTTGTATATTTCTCCTCCTTTCATGATCATTATGAAATTCTTTTCCGGATCTCCCAATAGGTAATGTCTTTCAGTACGTCTCCATCTACCAGAATTAAGTCTGCCCAGGCATCTTCTTCTATAACACCCAATTTCCCGGGATAGGGATTTCGTGCACCGGACAGAGCCAGCAATTCCGCATTATCATGTGTTACCATCTTGAGAATTTCAAAGTTACTGAACCATTGTCTTAATTTAAGGATTCCCTGATTCTGATTCTTCGTGTTGGCAGGATTGAACAGTAAATCTGTTCCCCATGCCAGCTTGACGTTGTATTTCTTTGCCAGTTGATAGGTTTGGTCCGTACCTTGAACTACCAAGCATGCTTCTCCTGTTGTTCTTTTGTCGGGAATTGATTATCTCCTAAAGTGAAGGGTTGCATACTGAGCCATATCTCTTTCTCTGCGATCAGCTGCATGGTGGGTTCGTCAATCAGATGGCCGTGCTCGATGCTTTTTACACCTGCATGGATAGCTCGTTGAATAGCTCTGGGCACATAGACATGCACCATTACGTATGTTCCTGCATCTTCCGCCGCTTTAACGGCAGCATGAATCTCTTCCTCGAAGAACTGTGTATCTTCCAACCGATCATACAAGGAAGCTACCCCGCCGCCCGTCATCAATTTAATCTGGCTGGCTCCCAGGCGGAGATTATTGCGTGCGGCGACGGTCACGGCGTCTATTCCGTCGGCGATAATGGCAGCTCCCATCTCTTCGGTATGCGTCAGTCCGCAACAGTCAAAGGGACGGGGTTCGTCATATACCGCCCGGAAATCTCCATGCCTCCTGTCTGGGAGATAAGAGAGCCACTGGATAAATGCGTGGTCCGGAAAGGATTCCTTCGTCGATGGCCCGTTTAAGCCCGAAGACCGGACCACCTGCATCCCGGATGGTTGTGAAGCCGCGTAGTAGGGTAGCTCGAGCTTCTTGTCCGGCTTTGAACTGCGTATAAGCGGTGTCTGCAGTAAGCAGATCCATCATCGTATTGCATGACATATAAGCATGCCAGTGTGCGTCGGTCAGTCCGGGCATCAGGAATTTTCCCTTTCCGTCAAGAATGGTAACATTGGGAATTCCGTCCGTAGGGATCGGACTTTCTGAAACGGTTTTAATCCGGCTGTTTACCACCAGCACATTTCCCCGGCCGGTCTGTTCGCTGCTTCCATCGAAAATTTGAACGTTATTGATTAAAATACTATTGTCCATGATACATTATTAATAGGTGAATACTGTTGGTATAACCCGTCTGAGGATTATTAGTTTAGCTGCAGGACTGATAAACTTCGTTAAGTGAGAGATTTATTCCGGTCTCTTCCTAAAAAACTTTACTCAATATGGGATGACTTTCTGTCTGATGATTTCTATCAATGTATTGGGCGTTTTATTTCGTGTCGTTAATCAACAGAAATCTTCCGTCCGGTCAGGATTATTAAAATGAAATAATTAGAAAGTTCTAATAACTTTCTACATTGCAGTGTTTATAGGGGTTCCGGGCATAGATTGCTTCCATTTGATAGACTGTATTTTAAGCTCGAATGATATCGGGTTGAACCTATTCTTTTTGCTATACGTTCTCTTTTTATAGACGAAGTAACTAAACCCGTCACATTTCAGCCGGTAAATGTGGCATATTGTCTCACTTTTAAACATATATGAATATGAAAACTTTATTCATTTTTCTATTTGTTTTGCTTGCATTTTACTCCTGCGATACGGATGAACCGATCAGCGCAGAAGACTTATCGGCTGCAACCGGTACTAATACGGATGAGGTCGATGTAGCTTCCAGGTCGGGCAGCTATCTGATCTGGCTTAATGGAATGAGTGCGGAAACAAAGAAAGTTGCAGATCAACTGCAAACCGTGAACCACTATGACAAGATGGTGGCTTTTAATGATTTACCGGGGACAGACAAGGTGGAAACCTTGGAAACCATGGCAAAAGATTCTTTGAACGATCTGACAATTGTAGGCAGTGTTGCCGATTTCATAGCAGGTACTTACAGTCCTGAGATGATACAGGACATCCGTCACAATCGTCAGGGAGTCATCTTAATTGCCAAAGACGGTAAGGGAGAAGATTTGAAGGCGCAAATGCTTAAACTTTTCGGGCTTTATGTAGATAAGGGATATTATAAAGTCAGCTTTCCGCGTGAACAGCGCTATGCCTATTATGACGCAAACGATCCGGATGCTTTGAAGAAGCTTTGCGGAACGGGTGGTCTCAATCCTCACACCCGTAGCATGTTGGGCTCTCCCGGACCGACGGATGATCCTTCGGCTCCGGAAGTTACCGAACGGGCTTTGCATGCTATGAAGAAGATCTATATCAGCAATCGGTATTATGTATATACCAGTGATTATAAATATCACATGACCGGATATGAGACGCTATTACCCTATACTGCTGATATCAAAGAGTATCTCCCGAGGGATGATAAAAAGTATGATGGGATGGTCGATCGCGAATGGACATTGATGCTTATAATCTGCGTATTTACGCACCGACCAATGGAGATAATATGCTTGCTGTTTATAGTTCGGGTGGAAATGGTTTTTCCAACAGGCTCGACCATTCATTGGTATCTTTGAATAATGCACCGATGTATGAACTTTGGGCGTTGATATGGGGATTGCGAAACAATGCTTATACAAAGATTAATATCCGTGACGACCAAAGTTCACAGTTGAATCTCAAACTGATTGACTTTGCGCCGGGTTTGCCGGAGACAGAGAGTACCATTGAGCATGCATACGAAAAGAGCGTAGGATTTGATTTGGGAGCGACTCCGGTTTTAAAGGGTGAGTATCGTTGGGGCAAGTCCATTACATATCAGTTGGCGGAAATGACCCGTGAGGTGACTCGTACCATTACCGATGCGAGATGAGTTATTGCTGGAAGTGGTATCCTGAAACGCTTTTCCGGGGTAGTAAGGCTATGAATGCAGAGGGGATGATCGATGCTGTTACTATGATTTCGCCTGCATGGTATGATATTCTCTATGATCATGTGGCGGGAACTCCGGGTACGGATAATCCTTTCTGTGACTATGACAACGACTTGCAGTTTAACCAGAATCTGCTCAATTACGAGCAGCAATGCGCCATTACTGCCCGGACAACCGGTGCGTCGGCCGGTGTTGTAGCCATCGAGATAACCGATGGAATGGTCTTACAGCGTGGAGGAGCTTGGTTTACGAGTTGGGGAGCGGCGGTGATTCATTCTTTGCCGAGCAGTGCCGGAACAGCTTACAATACCACTGTGGATGTACACAAAACCACTACAGTGTGGATAGACTATAATAACTGGTAAAACGAACCATTAAAAAAGATTATGATGAAAACAAAAATGATATATATGATACTTCTGTTCTCAAGTATTCTTTTCGGGGGATGCGTTAGGGATGTCATTGATGATGTTCCGGGGACGGATGAGGACTATGCGGCAGATAAGAAGGACGTGGTCCTGATACGTATGGGAACTAACGATGCGGAAGTGAAAGATATTACATCCCGCTTGTTCAACAACATTCCTTCTTCCTGGGAAATAGGGAAGAAGACCATTGTGGACTATGACAAGATGAAAGATCCTGAGACGGAACTTAATGCTGACATCAAGAATCCGAAGATTTATATGACGGTCATTTTGAATATCGATGATGTTATCTCCGGTAAATATCCGATATCTCTGTTCCGTATGTTGAAGTTCTATAAAAGGGATTTTTATGTGATTGCCACTCAGTCCACTCCGGAACAGAAGGAGGAGATGCTTTCACTGATAGGAGTCTATATGGAAGCTGGTTATTACGCGATCAACTATGATAACGTACAGCATTACCGTATTTTTCCTTCTGCCGATCCGTATGCCAAAGATAATATGATTGGTAAGGGAGTGGCTTCCTTCAATCAAAAACTGTTGACCCGCTCTGCCGATACCTTACCCGAAGGTAACGATCCGGATCCCGGATATAATGCACAAATGGCGGATAAGGAGGCTTTGAAGAGGATTGAGATTTACAACCGTATCTATGGCTATGCTCAGGGAGACATGAACTACTCCATGCAGGCGGTCCCTTATAAGATGAAACCGGGTGCCGCACCCGATGTGATTATAGATAACTCCTGGGCGATAGATGCTATAACTTCCAGATATACAGTAAGAACAACAACTGTATATTGAGTATCACGAATAATGCCGGAAATGGCTTCACTGCCAATATCAAAGACTATACACTCCCAAAGGTGCCAATGTCTATGCTTACATCTGGAATTTGATGCGGGAGGCTTCCAGTGAGATAACCGTTCATTCGGACGGAGGAATTTTCAGGGAGATCAGTTATCAGCCGCAGACGGTGAATCACGGTGCCAGCTATACCGAGAACTCTTTCTGGAAAGTGTCTGTCTCCGTATCGCCCACCAAACTGGAAGACAAACCTTGGGAGGCGTTCAAAGTGTCGTTTGGTAAAGAATCGTCTACCGAAGTGTCTTACAAGACTAAATCGATGGACTATTCCTGCAAGGGGCAGTTTGGTAACGGGCTGTACAGTAAACTTTGGCAGTTTATTCCCGGAGAGTTCTACGACAGGGCGGAAGCCTTTGTTTACGAAACGAGTCAGGGGTTGCGTTGGATAGACGCTGCACAAGCGATGACACCCAATTATGTGACATGGGGAGCTGGACCTTCGCCAGAATTATTTAAATCACATCAACAACAGTATGAAGTTGCATCAACAGCAGTGCATTTACTCTCTAGAGTCGGACGCACAGCCCGGAGTCGTTTCTGTGGCTATCACAGACGCCATCGATTTACAAAAGACGTATGTACACTATAACTGCGGCATTCGCTATGGGCACGATTCGGCTAGGACGGATCTCAAAATGTCGAAGATGGTGTGGATTGATTTCAGGCAGTGGGACAATTGACCTGCACCCTTAACTCTACGGCTATATGAGGTTTTTATCCATGCCTAAAGCCTGCTTCATTACAGATTGAGAGATTACACAACTATATAGCAAGAGATAAGTGATAATAGTGTTTCTCTGTGTAATCTGTTAATCTGTGGTGAAGTTTTGGCTTATTAGCACAGGATGGTGGCGTATCGCTTAGAATCTTGTCAGTTGTTTGGGCGATCCATGCCAGGAACAGCCCAGACAATATACTTCCGTAAAATCGAATCCTTCGATTGGGATTTCCGGATATTTGGGTACGACTGTTCCATCTTGGGCAATATATACTAACAGACGTTCACCCTGATCGTTTTTTACATACATACCGGCTATTTTACACTGGGGACAAAGCAATTTCTTCATATTACTAAAATAGATTCTTTATACTGTTTTATTTTTATAGTTAGCTCTATCTTGATATTATCCGTTCATATCAGACGGATGATATCCTGAAGCTTTTTGTATCCCGACTTTCCGTAAATACAGATAGTAGGTTTCAAAAGTGCGCAAATATGCAGGCTTGTCGCTTAATAGACAAATAATTTATCAGAAAAATATCTTCCCTTATCTAAAATTGATTAATAAGCCCTGTTTTCTATACGGGTAAAGGGGGACAGAGTAAAAGGAAACGATCATATTGATAAAGATGAATGAGGTGTGACTGCTTATTCATTCTATAATAGAATTTGCCTGTAGATAATCTTTTTGTTTGGAATGTCATCGATCTTCGTAACCGGCTCTTTGCTCTTTCCCTGTGGCGGTAGGTATTTCTTTATTAGTGAACAGTTTTATTATGATTTATCCTGAATAATTCATAGTCTCCACAAAAAAGAGAACGCCCTTCTTGTATATTTGCAAGAAAAGCATTAACTTTAAGGTGTTAAAAATAAACTTAATACCGGCGTTCTCATGTGCAAAGATACAACAAA
>ENA-OQIG01000468-OQIG01000468.1-human-gut-metagenome-genome-assembly--contig:-NODE-468-length-23271-cov-3.092724_pt1 | contig 23271 bp, 28 predicted proteins | sample MGYA00242576_ERZ504741 | MGnify/ENA primary metagenome ERZ504741 (study PRJEB26092, sample SAMD00036436) | human gut metagenome | host: Homo sapiens | study: EMG produced TPA metagenomics assembly of... | reverse complement strand
AGACAACAAAGAGTCTTTTGGATTCAATTTTGAGGACGGCAATTTCATTTCTGCAAAAGGTAAAAATGTGCTTGTTATCGCGGCGGTGATACAGGCAATGACTGTGTGGGCACATCTATCCGTCTGGGGGCTCAGAATGTCATTCAGCTGGAAATGATGCCGAAAGCGCCGGATCAGCGTGCAGAGAGCAATCCATGGCCGGAATGGCCGAAAATCTGCAAGACAGATTACGGCCAGGAGGAAGCCATTGCATTATATGGTCATGATCCTCGAATTTATGAGACAACGGTGAAATCCTTTGTCGCCAATGATAATGGTGAAGTCTGCGCTGCAGAATTAGTGAAACTGTCATGGCAGAAAGACCCTGAGTCAGGACGTATGGTGATGCATGAAATCGAAGGCAGCAATGAGATTATTCCAGTCGATCTGGTGCTTATTGCAGCAGGTTTCCTTGGCAGTCAGAGTTATGTCACAGATGCTTTTGGTGTAGAGGTGGACGGCAGAACCAATGTCAAAACAGAACCGGGCCATTATCATACAAGCGAAGAGAAAGTCTATGTGGCCGGAGATATGCACAGAGGACAGTCACTGGTTGTATGGGCGATCAGAGAGGGAAGAGAAGTAGCCGGTCAGGTAGACCGCAGTCTGATGGGATACACCAATCTGCATTAAATATGGAAAGAGTTCCGCCTGTTGGCGGATGTGTAACACCAATTCTGCAGCAGCACCCCGCCGTCAGGCGGGGTGTTTTGCGTTACCAATATGACAAAAATCCAAAATTTGTCTATTGCCATATCCGCCGCTCTAACGTATAATAAAAGTTCAGGTTCACACTTTGGACACAAAAGGAGCGGCAGGACATGGCGGCATTTACGAAACTTGTGATCATGAGGGTATTTGAAAATCTGTTGTCTGTGAAACCCTTAGAGAAGATAACGGTAAAAGACATTACAGACCAGTGCGGCATTTCACGTAATACCTTCTATTATCATTACCAGGACATTTATCAGGTTTTTAAGGCATATATAGATTATTCCCTGGAAGAAATATTCAAATTTCTTCAGCAGGAAAATGAAAAAGACCAGGATCATATTTGTGAAAAGGCAGTAGAATTCCTGGAAAACCACAGGACCATATTTGAAAATATTCTCCGTTCCGCAAAAAGTGAGGAAGTACACAAGATATTAGATGACGGTTCCAGCCGTTTTTTCCGTTATGTGATTGACCGAGTGGGAGAAGGTATTGATTCAGAGCCGGAAGACAGAGAGATGATCTGTGCTATGTGCCAGCATGCAGTTGGAGAAATTATGCATGAATGGTTAAGCAGGGAAAATGCAGATAAAAAGTCACTGTCAGATATCCTGATGCGGGCCAATTATCTTTTTGGCGGTGGATTGGAACGGGCTTTAGAGCGAAGCGCAAACCGCTTCCGGAATTGATAAAATGTATCAAAATAAATGATAATAAATTAACAAATTAGTACACTTAATAGCCGAATGTACAAAAACTGTGCATTCGGTTTTATTTTGTCTATTGCTCTTTAAACAAAAATCCATATAATGATTAATTGTGACTGAGAGAAGGCAAAATTTCCCCGGTCTCCTTTGGCACATGAAAGTGTGCATTTGGGACAGCAGCCTGGGGAAGAACAGGAGATGAAGCAGGATGCCAACACAAAAGTTCATAAATCTTACGGAAAGTAAGAAGCAGACGATCCTCACAGCCATGTGCAGGGAGTTTATGAATATCCCTTATTCAGAGATCCGCATCAGCAATCTGATCCAGAAAGCGGGTATATCCAGAGCCAGCTTTTATCTGTATTTTGAAGATAAAGAAGATCTGTTAGGTTGTATTGCAGAGTCCTGGTAGATGTGATATTACGCAAACTGACAGAAGCGTTTAGAGTGTCAGACGGAAGCTATTATGAAGGCATGAAGCTTTGGATGAGTCAGGCACTGGAAAATGACATTTCCAGAGAAGTATGGAAAGTCTATAAACGGGTCATGGAAGAAGAGGATTTCACAAGGAAAAGCAAGATGGGGGCTTTACAGTTTAAGGCAAGTCCCAAGTGGCGTCAGGTCATAGAAGAATGTTATGGTCATATGGACCAGAGCAGATATCCGGGACTGACACCGGAAAAACTGGCATATGCTGTTGATATGGGACTGCTGGCTATGGTCCAGCTTTCCATGCGCTATGTAGAGCACTATGCTCCTTTGGCAGAGTTAAAGGAGGCTGCATGGCACCAGCTGACAATATTAGACAAAGGGATCAGAGAGTGATCCGAAGTTTGAGAAAAAGAAAGGAAGGCACAGGAAAATGAAAAAAAATGTAAAAAGACTCATCGCGGGAGCGGTAGTTCTTTTGGTAGCAGCGGGTATTGTTGTCCGTATTGCCGGTGGCAACAAAAAAGAAGAAGAATATGAAACCCGTCCAACCGTAGCTGTTGAAAATCCAAAAACAGGAGATATCACTCTGTATACCGATCTGACCGGTACGATTGAACCAATCTCCAAGCAGTTGTACAGCCAAAGATCGGCGGAGAACTTCTGGAGGTAAACTTCCAGGCTGGTGATCAGGTAGAAGCTGGTCAGGTGCTTTGTAAGATCGACTCTGACGCACTGACTGCTTTACAGCTTCAGATGCAGTCCGCTTCTGTAGCAGCAGACAATGCAGCAAGAGAACTGGCACGTATCCAGCCTCTGTATGCATCTGGCTATATTTCACAGCAGCAGTTTGATCAGGCACAGTCTTCTGCAACCAGCGCCCAGCTGGCATACGAGTCTGCAAAGAACCAGTATGACCTGCAGGTAGAATACACTACAGTAACAGCACCGATCAGTGGTGTGATCGAGTCCAGAAATGTAGAACCACATGATCATATTGGAACAGACACCAAGATCTGCGTAATCTCCGGTGGTGACCAGCTTCAGGTTAAATTTGGTGTTACAGAAAAGATCCTTCGCAATATGAAGGTAAATGATCCGGTCCAGGTTGAAAAGAACGGTACTGATTACGAAGGTAATGTAACAGAAATCGGCAGTATGGTAAACTCCGCAACCGGCCTGTATGACGCAAAGGCATTTGTAAACAATGCAGAAAGCCTTACAAGCGGAACCAAAGTAAAACTGACTGTGGTTATGGATCAGGTAAAAGATGTACTGACCGTTCCTGTAGATGCTGTAAACTATGATAATGGAAAGGCATTTGTATACTGCTATGACAATGGCGCTGCAAAGAAGGTTATGATAGAAGCCGGTATTTATGATGCACAGACCATGGAGGTTAAGTCCGGACTGACTGCAGGCGACCAGGTCATCACAACCTGGAGCAATGAGCTGGTAGATGGACAGGAAGTTCTTATAGACAGTGACAATGGACAGAATGAAAATGCAGCCCAGGGAGAAAGCGCTGCAGAAAATGCTGGAGAAGAAACACAGAAAGCAGGTGAATAAAAGATGTTAAATCTGACAAAATTTGCGGTACGCAAGCCTGTGACCATTATCATGTGTTTGCTGACCATTGCATATTTTGGTATCCAGTCCCTGTTAGGGACCAAGGTAGAGCTGACTCCTGAGATGGAATTCCCTATGCTGGTTGTCAGCACTGTTTACGCAGGAGCAAGCCTGATGATATCAAGGACCTGATCGCAACCAAACAAGAAGATGCGGTTTCGTCATTGGATGATGTTAAAAACGTTTATTCCTTCTCACAGGATAACGTAGCCATCGTTTTAGTTGAATATAATTACGGTACCAACATTGATACTGCATACATCAACTTAAAGAAAGCGATCGACGGTATTAAGAGTGACCTGCCTGATGACGCAAATGAGCCAAATATCATGGAAATGGATATGAACTCCCAGCCTGTTATCACACTGGCTGTAGGTGGTCAGGTAGACGGAAACCTTTATACATATGTAGAAAACAATATCAAGCCGGAACTGGAAAAATTAGGTTCTGTTGGTGAAGTTTCTCTGGCAGGTGGCCAGAAAGAATATATCAGCATCAAGCTGGATCCTGAAAAAGTAGCGCAGTATGGCCTTAGCATGTCACGTATTGCACAGTTTGTAGGTGCTGCAGACTTTACCATTCCTGCAGGTGATGTAAACGTAGGAAAGCAGAATCTGTCTGTCAGCGTCGGAAATGATTTTGACAACACAGAAGCACTGAAAAATGTAGCGATCCCGCTGGCAAATGGAGATGTGATCCATCTTTCTGATGTGGCAACTGTTTCCAATGCTTTGGAAGATGCAGATTCTATTGGCCGTTATAATGGTCAGGACATTGTATCTGTATCCATTAAAAAACAGCAGAGTTCTACTGCTATTGATGTATCAAAAGATGTTTTAAAGCAGGTAAGTGTACTGGAAAAGACTTATCCGGGACTTACATTTACCGTGGTCAATGATTCCAGTGATATGATCACCGAATCAATTACCAACGTATTCCAGACTATGATCATGGCGGTCATTTTGTCTATGATCATTCTGTGGCTGTTCTACGGAGATATACGTGCCTCTGTTATTGTAGGTACTTCTATCCCTATTTCAATCATGCTGACCCTGATTGCCATGTCGCTTATGGGATTTTCCTTAAACGTAATCTCACTGACATCCCTGGTACTTGGTGTAGGTATGATGGTAGATAACTCCATCAACGTATTGGATGGCTGTTTCCGTGCAAAAGAACATAGAAACTTTTTTGATGCGGCTATTGAAGGAAGCCGTATTATGATCACTTCCATTGTAGGTGGTACAGCCACTACCTGCGTTGTATTTATCCCGCTGGCAATGCTTTCCGGTCTGTCCGGTCAAATGTTTAAGCAGTTAGGTTTCACGATCGTATTCAGTTTGATCGCGTCCTTATTCTCTGCGGTCACCATCGTACCGCTGTGTTATTATCAGTGGCATCCGGTAGAAAAGGAAAATGCACCTGTTGCCGGTTTTATACGTAAATGCCAGGAAATTTACCGTAATATCATGCCTGGTATTATCCCGAAGACAAAGACAGTTATCAGTGCCAGTATTTTACTGCTTGTATTTTCCTTCTTCTTAGCTTCCAGACTGGATGTAAAGCTGATGGTTTCTACAGATGAAGGTATTGTAGATGTAACTGTTAAAACAAAACCGGGTCTTTCTGTTGCTGCTGTTAATGACACAGTGTCCCAGATTGAAAATATGGTGGCAAATGACGAAGAAGTCGATCATTATCTGCTGACATACGGTTCCAGTGGTTTAAGTACCATGGGCGGCAGCAGCGTTACCTTAAGTGCTTACTTAAAGGATGACCGTAAAATGTCCACAGATGAAGTCATCGACAAATGGACCCGTGAAACAGAAAATTACAAAGATATTTCTGTAACAATGGAACAGGGAAGTACCACTTCTTCCTCCATGAGCAGTACCAATCAGATCGAAGTTGACTTACAGAGTACCGATTACGATGCTTTAAAGAAAGCTTCTGATGAACTGGTAGAAGAACTGCGTAAGAGAGAAGATGTAATGCAGGTACATTCTTCTATTGAAAATGCGGCACCTGTTATCAAGGTAAATGTAGATCCTGTTTTAGCACAGGCAGAAGGTCTTACACCTGCGTCCATCGGATCTCTGATCTACAGCAATTTAAGTGGTATCAAGGCAACCACAGTCCGTGTAAACGGTGAAGATACAGATGTAAGAGTAGAATTTGATGCAGATAAATATGACAGCATTGACAAACTGCAGGGAATGATGATCACCACAGCTACAGGAACAACCCTTCCTCTGGAAGATCTGGCGACGATCCACTACGAAGACAGTCCGCAGCAGATCCAGCGTAAGAATAAGCAGTACCAGGTATCTATTACGATGGAGCCACAGTCTGAGTATAAGAAAACAGCTGAAAAAGATGTGAAGGAATTTGTGCGTAACTGGAATATGCCAAATGAGGTAGAAATGGCGCCAAATGCCATGGATGAGAGCATGGGAAGCGAGATCGGTGCTTTAGGAGGCGCTCTTATAACCGGCGTTTTCCTGGTATTTGTTGTAATGGCTATCCAGTTTGAGTCACCTAAGTTCTCACTGATGATCATGACGACCATTCCATTCTCACTGATAGGATCCTTTGGACTTCTGTTCCTGGCAGACAGTCCCATCAGTATGGTATCTATGTTAGGTTTCCTGATGTTAGTTGGTACGGTAGTAAACAATGGTATTTTGTATGTAGATACGGTAAACCAGTTCCTTGCAGAAATGCCTCTGGATAAGGCGCTGGTAGAAGCTGGTGCTATCCGTATGAGACCTATTTTGATGACAACAGGAACAACCGTGATCTCCATGCTTCCTAACGCAGTTGCTTACGGTAAATCCGGTGCCATGATGCAGGGCCTTGCACTGGTAGATGTAGGTGGTCTGATCGCAGCAACGATCCTGACACTGATCCTTCTTCCAACTTATTACAGACTGGTCCACAATATGGGACGTAAGGCAGTTGGGGAAGATGTGCCTATGGTTTCTGATTAAAAATTAAGATAAGTAAGATAATAAGAGAGCAGGACTTTTGTGGTTTTGCTCTCTTTTGGCGTTGTTACAGTTCAGCCATGACATGGCGTTATGCTTTTGTATAAACCTGATTGACGTTTTGCCTGAAAAATTGTATAATTGATAAAGAATTTGGAAATTTTCAGACGGGAGAATACAAATGATCGCATTAAAGGCCGAAGATGTAAAGTCCTTTACTACCAAACTGTTTGTACGGGAGGATTTTGATGCATTTCTGGTAAAAGAAGTGAACATTACCACCTACAACAGTTTTTCCATTGACGGACATGTAAAACAGGGCTATTACACAGAGGAAGAACGGGAAGAAAACAACATAGAAGAGTTTTCAACCTGGAAAACCTTAAGGCCTTTTTGTTTTTCACTGATCAAAGGAAAAAAGCTTCCTGGAAGTTTTCGCATCGTGCTGCAGCTGCCAAAGGCGGGGACAGATAAATTTGCCGCAAGAACAGGCGCCGGGATCGATGGAACCAGATCGTAGGGTTATATCTGAATATACGTTACGATAATGGGGAAATGTATTGTATTACCGGAACATCATTAAATTTTTTCACCATGGACAAAACGCTGGATCTTGAATGGGACAAGGCGGTCAAACAGTTTTTACAGTCCCATGAGATTCCATGTACAGAGGCAACTGAAGGATAAAAGCAGGAGGAAATGGCATGGATAAAAACAATTTTTCACAGAAATTGGCGGAACTTACAGCTCTGGCAGCGGTCAGTGAGAACAAACTCCAGATGACACAGGTTCTGGACGCTTTTGCTAAAGAACAGGTGACACCGGAAGAAATGGAATCTGTTTATGCCAAGCTGGAAAAAAAGGGGATCCAGATACTGACAGAGGGGGAAGAAGGGGATTTAGCAGATGAAAGTCTTCTTTTAGATGACGGGGATGATTCGGATGATTCTGTTTCCAGCATCATTGGAGATAAATACAGGTGGAGTCACAACGATTCTTTAGATGACGGGGACAATGATGAGTTTACGTCTTCTTCTGCCGATGATGAAGAAGGGAAAAATGCTACCCAGGAGCAGTTATTAGAGGGCGTTGCAAGTACAGATCCCATTCGTGAATATTTAAAAGAGATCGGTTCTATCCCCCTGTTGACCCAGGAACAGGAACAGGATCTGGCAAAGCGTAAATCCGAGGGAGATGCAGAAGCAGGAAAGAAGTTAGTAGAAGCAAACCTTCGTCTGGTAGTCAGCATTGCAAAGCGCTATACCGGTCGTGGTATGAGTTTTCTGGATCTGGTCCAGGAGGGAAATATCGGTCTTATGAAGGCTGTAGAGAAGTTTGATTATACAAAGGGATACCGTCTCAGTACCTATGCCACATGGTGGGTAAAACAGTCTGTTACAAGAGCTTTGGCAGACCAGTCCCGTACCATCCGCCTGCCGGTCCATATGGTAGAAGCGGTAAACCGCATCAGAAAAGCCCAGAGAGCTTTAGCTGTAAAGCTTGGAAGAGAGCCTTCCAATGAAGAAATCGGCAAAGAAGTGGGAATGTCTGAAAAGCGGGTTACAGAGCTGATGCAGTCTTCCGGTGATACGGTATCCTTAGAGACACCGGTAGGAGATGAAGACGGCTCAAATTTAGGCGATTTTGTGGCAGATGATTCCAATGCTTCCACAGAGGAAAAAGCAGAAAGCGTCTTTTTAAGAGAAGAGATCGAACAGATGCTCCAGGGGTTGAATCCAAGGGAAAGGGAAGTGATCATCTTGAGATTTGGTCTTGAAAGCGGCCATCCCCTGACACTGGAAGAAGTAGGAAAGCGCTTCAAAGTTACCAGAGAGCGTATCAGGCAGATTGAGACAGCAGCGCTTAGAAAGCTTCGCAATCCGTCCAGAAGTAAGAAAATCAGGGATTTTCTGCCGTGAAAAATTTACAGAAAGGTCATATCAGGTGACTCACGGATCCACAGTTAATACTTTTTTGCTTGATCCACTGTACAATAAGGTACGGTGGATCTTTTTATGTAAAAATGGTAATGTGAACAGCAGGTGATGTACTTTGCTAGCACTCATTTAAAATGAGTGCTAATTTTTGTTGACTTTTAGATATAACGGTACTACAATATATCTTGCGGACAAAATCCGTTTTTAAGATTTTCAAAGCACATATTACTAGTACATCGTTTCGTAAATAACTGTACTAATCACGTAGGATGCGGATTTGAGTGTGCAGGTCTAAAAACGCAGGCGTAGCGGGCTACGCTGAGGCTTTTAGGCCTGTGCAATCAGATTCGCAGACAAGTGAGTGGTATAGTTATTTTGAAAACGATGTACTAGAAAAGATTAAGAAGATTTATAAGAAAGAGGCGTATATTATGGCAAAGAAAGGCAGTTTATCTAATAACAAGTGAAAATATTTTCCCTGTAATCAAAAAGTGGCTGTATTCCGACCATGACATTTTTATCAGAGAGCTCGATCAGCAATGGCTGCGATGCTATTACTAAATTAAGAAATTAGAGCTGATGGGAGAGTACGAAAAGCCAGAAGAGGTTAGAGTACAAGATCCAGGTCAGCCGTAAATCCTACAGATAAGACCATCACCATTGAAGATAATGGTCTTGGTATGACTGAGGAAGAGATCGACAAGTATATTAACCAGATCGCATTCTCCGGTGTTCAGGATTTTATGGAAAAGTACAAAGATAAGGCAAATGAAGACAGATCATCGGCCACTTTGGTCTTGGTTTCTACTCTGCATTTATGGTAGCTGACAAGGTTGAGATCAATTCCCTGTCTTACCAGAAGGATGCAAAGCCGGTACACTGGGAGTCTGAAGGCGGCATCAACTTTGAGATGGCCGAAGGCGACAAAAAGGAGGTTGGTACTTCCATTAAGCTGTATCTGAACGAAGAAAGCACTGAATTTGCAAATGAATACAGAGCAAGAGAAGTGATCGAAAAATACTGTGCATTTATGCCGGTAAACATTTTCTTAAAGAATGAGACTGCAGAGCCGGAATATGAGACCATCGAAAAAGATGAGCTTACTCATAAGGATACAGTTGTTGAGACAGTTATTGAGCCTGCAAAGACAGAAGAGAAGGAAAAAGAGGATGGAACCAAGGAAACAGTAGAAGTAGAGCCATCCAGGGAGAAATATAAGATTTTAAAGCGTCCAGTTGCATTAAATGATACTGATCCGCTGTGGAATAAGCATCCGAATGAGTGTACGGATGAGCAGTACAAGGATTTCTACCGCAAGGTATTCAGGGATTACAAGGAGCCTCTGTTCTGGATCCACCTGAACATGGATTATCCGTTTAACTTAAAGGGTATCTTGTACTTCCCGAAGATCAACATGGAATATGACAGCCTGGAAGGAACCATCAAGCTTTACAATAACCAGGTATTTATCGCTGATAATATCAAGGAAGTGATCCCTGAATTCCTGATGCTGTTAAAGGGTGTCATTGATTGTCCTGATCTGCCTCTTAATGTATCACGCAGTCCCTGCAGAATGATGGTTTTGTAAAGAAAATCTCCGATTACATTACCAAGAAGGTAGCAGACAAGCTGTCTGGTATGTGCAAGACAGATCGTGAGAATTATGAGAAATACTGGGATGATATTGCTCCATTTATCAAGTTTGGTTATATCAAGGATGAGAAGTTTGCAGAGAAGATGGGCGACTATATCCTGTATAAGAACTTAGAGGGCAAGTATCTTACCTTAAATGACTGCCTGGAAGAAAACAAGGAAAAACATGAAAATACTATTTTCTATGTAACCAATGAAAAAGAGCAGAGCCAGTACATCAATCTGTTTAAGGAAGAAGGAATTGATGCAGTGATCATGCCTGCTGCTATTGATAATCCGTTTATCAGCATGTAGAGCAGAAGCATGAAGGACTTAAGTTCCTGCGTATTGATACAGACTTAAATGCTTCTTTCAAGGAAGAGGTAAAGGAAGATGACGAAGCTTTCAAGAAGACAAGTGAAGAACTGACAGAGGTATTTAAGAAGGCTTTAAATAATGACAAGCTGGATATCAAGGTTGAGAAGATGAAGAATGCATCTGTTGCGTCTATGATCACTGTATCTGAGGAAACCAGACGTATGCAGGATATGATGAAGATGTACAGCATGGGCGGCATGGATATGAGTGCATTTGGCGCAACAGGAGAGACTCTTGTATTAAATGCAAACCATCCTCTGGTTAAATATGTCCTGGAGAACAAAGAAGGCGAAAATACAGTTAAGATCTGCGAACAGTTGTATGATCTGGCAAGCCTGGCACATGGTCAGCTGTCACCAGAGCGTATGACTAACTTTGTAAACCGCAGCAATGATATTATGATGATCATGGCTGGACAGAAAGCAGAATAAATAGTACAATAAAAAGCACGACACAGATTTGCGGGGGCTGTTTCACAGGCATTTTGCCTGAGTCGGCCCCTGCTTTTTTAGTTAAATGTACTCGCAAAATCGGATACAAAAAGATCCTGAGAGTACATGGGTTGAATATATTTGAAAGTACAGGGAGAATATATATGAAAAAACGTACCTTATCAAGAAACGTGCTGATACTGGCTCTTGGAATGTCACTGGCGGCAGCCGGTGCTTTTGTAGCGTTTGCAGACCCGCTGGGCTTAAGCTATATTAATGGTCAGACTGTAACAAGCCGTATGGGCGGCTTTGAATTTAGCGCACCGGCAGAGTATAAAGTAGACAGAAGTGGCGCTTCTTCGGCTCTTTCCGGGGAGATCGTAGCGGGTCTTGTGGAAGATGGCGGAAAATCGATTTTGCGGCGTCCATGGTAGATGAAACCAATAAAAGTTATATCATCAATACAGCCATGGTCCTGCCTGCAGATGATGGTTCCGGACAGCCTTTTAGCGTAGAAACCTTAAAAGCGGAGCTGGCAGAGTCCGGTCTGAATCCGGCAGATACAGAAAGCGGTACAGTAAAGCTGGGAGCTGCAGATTATGAGTATCTGAAGGTAAATTACGGAAAAATGATGGCAGACTCCATGAGGGGACAACTGGAGTCAGGACAGCTTTCTAGAAAAACAGAAAGAGCAGGCAAAGGCATTATTAGACCGGATGGAAAAACTGCTGGTCAATGATTTTTATATCCGGAATACAGGAGACAAAATCTATGTGCTCTGCCAGACCTATTCTGCTGACCAGGCAGAGCGTGCAGCAGCCTTTTTAGGTCTTTTAAAGCCTTATACAGGAGTAGAAGGCTGGTACCAGAACGGGGAAAACTGGCAGTATAAAAAGGCAGACGGACAGTTGGCGTTAAACTGCTGGGAACAGGATGAAAATGGCCTTACCTATCATCTGGACGGAAACGGAAATATTGAGTACAATGCCTGGGTACAGGAAAATGGCGGCTGGAAGTATGCAGATGAAAGTGGTCATATGGTTACTTCTGTAACAAAGACCATTAACGGAGTCCAGTATACCTTTGACGATAAGGGAAATATGATCGCCGGAAGTGAACGCACAGCCCAGGACTATTCCCTGGGAAACCTGGAAGGAAATACCTATACTAACTACTGGGCAGATATGACCCTTTCTTTCCCGGAAGCAGCTACTGTAATGGCAGGAAACGGCAGTGCCCAGACTATGCACTGGTTGGCGGGGAACATGTAGATGTAAATGATCCGGAATTAAGTTACCGTATTACAGTGGATTTTACAGAGGCAGACATGGAGCTGGATCGTTTCATGGATGCAGTAGTTGGTCACGGGGGAACAGATGGCTATAAGGTAGATGCTTCAGGTAAAGTGAGCCTGGGTGGCTATGAATTCCGCTATTGCAGGACTTCCTACGATTTTGGTGATGGAACCGCCCATCACTCTGACTGGTATGTACGCCAGATTGATTCCAAACTGGTCCTGATCCATTTTGATTACTATGATGAGCTGAAAAACCAGGTACAACAGGTTTATGACAGTATTAGACAGCCACAGGCGTAGTCAGATAGTTGATAAAAAACGTCAAAGAGTAAAGAAGGCTCTTTGACGTTTTTTCGAAATTACTAACGTATAGTGAATATTAAAAGTTTTTTGATATATTTGCCGTTACATGGGGCCTAAGTGAATCATTTGAGCGATAAATACCAGGGCACTTCCTACTGCCAACCAGAGAAGCATGATTTTCCACATAAAGCGCATCCAACGATCGTAAGGAATATTTGCAACACTTAAGTTCCCCATTAATGCGGTAGACATAGGAAGAATGTAATTGCAGAATCCATCGCCAAAGTTAAATGCCAGAATAGCAGTTTGACGAGTAATTCCGACCATATCTGCAACGGGAGTAAAAATTGGCATAACTACAGCAGCTTGTCCGGAACCAGAAGTTACCAATATATTGATGATAAAATTAACCCAGTACATACACATGCCACGTAGTGCAGGAGGAAATGCATTAAGTACAATGGTACATCCGTAAACCAGAGTATCCAGAATATTAGCTGAAGATAAAACACCAGATGTAGCTCTTGCAAGACCAAGGATTAAAGCAGATACAGTGAGTTTTTGACATCCTGTTGCAAAATGTTTAGCAATAGTACTTGGACCAAACCCAGCAAAAGCACCTGAAATTACACCAAGCCAGATAAAGACAACAGATATTTCAGGAAGATCCCATCCTCGTGTTACACAACCCCATACCAGAACAACAAGGGAACCAATTAAAGTTAAAAGAACCAGAAGCTTACGTGGAGTCAGAGAAGAGTCGTGAGAGGCATCAACATCTTCATCATTTCTCAGTTTATCCAATTCGTACATAGGGCTTGAAGCAGGATTGGATTTGACTTTACGTGCGTAACGGATCAGGGCAATACTGGTAAAGATCCAGAAAACGAAGAAGCAGAAGAAACGGTATTGAATACCGGAGTAAAGTGGAAGTTCTGCAATTTTCTGGGCAACAATGGTAGTTGAGGTATTTAAAGTACCTGTGGAAAAACCAATGGCACCACCTAAAAGTGGCAGTGCAGCACCAGTAATGGAGTCAAATCCCATAGCTCTTGTCATCATAATGATAACAGGAGTAAATCCAATAAATACAGTTACAGACTGTGTAGTAGCAATGGCAGCGAAAACCAGGAGCAGAAGCGGGATGAAAATAGCTTCCTTATTGCCAAATTTTGCAACTACTTTTGCGATTAGTACCTGAAGTGCACCGGTTTCAACCAGAACATTAAAAGCACCACCAGACATGATGACCATAAAAATCAGTTTGGCACTGCTGGAAAAACCGTCTATAATATAATTAGGAATTAAAAGTGGATTTACAGGGGTTTTAGCAATAAATGAAAACTGATCAGGAACAACTACTTTAATTCCCTGAGCATTTTCAACACGGGCAAATTCTCCCGCCGGTAGAATCCATGTGAGTATTGAGGCAATGAATACGATACCAATGATGATGACAAAGGTATGAGGTACTTTGAACTTTTTCTTAGGTACGTTTTGTTTTTCTGATAGCATAAAAATTCCCCCTTTAGTAAAAATTAAGAAAATGAGAACAGAAATGAAAAGAAACAGCTTCCTGTTGCAGGAAAATGTTGAGTGAAGTATAATCAATAAACAAAGAATTGTAAAGATAAAATCTGTTTATAACAGAATGCTTCCCATAATGTTTGATTATACTGAGAAAATTTTGCATATTTGGCAGAGAGGAGGAAAATGGTCTTTGAATTTAAAAGAACAAATTTATATGCTTTCTTTGGAACGTCATAGTAATATTACAAGAGCGGCAAAAGAACTGGGAATTAGTCAACCGGCATTAACTACATTCTTAAATCATTTGGAAAAGGATTTGGATGTAAAGTTATTTGACCGCTCTGCAGTTCCTATGAAATTAACTCCTGCTGGGGAGCTTTATATTAATAAGGCTAAAAAGATGCTCTGCATAAAAGAAGAATTTGATAGAGAACTTCAGGTGTTGAAAAAACGGGATTTATCATGTATTAGAGTAGGAATCCAGCAGATCAGAGCTCCTCATGTTGTGCCGCCATTGACTATGGCAGTTAAACAGGAATTTCCTAAATTGGATGTTGTTTTTAACGAAAATCATGGTGAAAATTTGTTTAATATGCTGGAAAGGGGAGAAATTGATCTTTTACTTCATAATCATATGAGGCAGATACCGGGAATAAGTGCGGAATTTTTGATGAAGGACCGGTTGCTGTTTATCACTCCAAAGAATCATTTGCTAAACGCATATGGAATTAAATCTGCCAAGCCATATCCTTGGATCGATTTATCTTGGTTTAAAAATGAAAATTTTATGTTGCTGCCGGAAGCATATACATTGAGGGAACATGCAGAACAACTTTTTGCCTCTTTAGGATGGAGACCAGAAACAATAGAGATATATACCAGAACAGAGACTATTTTACGCCTGGTCACTGCAGGCGCAGGGGTTGGCTTTATTTTTGAAAGCTATCTATCATATTTTAACGAAGAACGCAAACCTGCTTGTTTTCTTATAGGAAATCCTCCGATTACGGTGGATTATATGGCTTTTTATCCGGAAAAAATGAAACAATATCCGGTTTTCACCCGTTTTTTGGACATGATCCGCTTTGTATTATCAAAGTAATGTTGGTATAGATGGTGAGTGGCAATAATTGAAGATAAAAAAGATTGACAAAAAAGAAAATATGTGAGAAGCTTTAGATAAATGAGACAGTGAAATGAATAGAATGTGAAAAGGAGAATTGCATAATATTCTCTTTTTTGTAGTGCAGCCAGTCCTGAATAAGGTCTGGCTTTTTTTGAATGGATTACATGGTTTTGAGAAGACATGTTATTAAAAAAGGAGGATTTATAATGGAACATAAGTCTTTTTCAGATCGCTTAAGGGAGTATTTAAAAGAAAATGAAAGTAAACTTATAGAAGGATTATCAGAGATTGTAGCTCAGCCTAGTGTAAGCAGTACTGGTGAAGGAGTATCTAAATGCTGTGAACTAATAGTGAAAAAGATGAAAGCAATTGGTATGGATGTACAGACTTATCCAATCGAGCCACATTCAGTGATTATTGGAAAAATTGGAGCAGATCCTTCAAAAAAGACAGTTTTTGATATATGCTCATTATGATGTACAACCTCAGGGTGACCTTACTCAGTGGAGAACACCGCCATTTGAGCCAACAATTATAGAAGGGGTAATGTACGGACGTGGAACAGCAGACAATAAGGGACCATTAATGGCTCATTTAAATGCAATTGAATTTTGGTTGAAAGAATATGGGGAATTGCCTGTTAATATAAAAACCATTTTTGAGGGTTCAGAAGAAAGTAATAGTGAAGGATTGCCAGAATTTCTTTGCTCACATAAAGAATTATTAAAAGCTGATATGGTATATTTTAGCGATGGATCTAAAAACCATAATGACCAGCCGATTATTGCTCTTGGTGTAAAGGGAATGCTATATGTAGAATTAGTGTTGACAACTATGACCAGAAATGTGCATTCCCAATATGCACCTGTTTTGCCAAGTGCAGCATGGCAAATGGTTCAGCTATTAAATAAATTAAAGACAGAGGATGGTACTGTCCATATCCCAGGCTTTTATGATGATGTTGTACAGCCGACAGAAATTGAAAAAGCTATATACGATAAACTGCCGGACGTGAGAGAAAATCTATTTAGAAGTTATGGAGCTTATCCGATCTATCCGGCAGATAAGGGTTACTATATACAATTAAATGGAACCCCAAGTTTTAATATATCAGGAATCAGTTCTGGATATACAGGAAACGGAACAGCAACTGTTCTTACATCAAAGGCAATTGCAAAAATTGATATGCGTCTTGTAGCTGCCCAGGATGGCAATAAAATATTGGATAATCTGAAACAATACATTAAAAAATTAGGATATGACAACGTAGAAGTCATTTGTCATGGAATTACAGAGCCTGCAAAAACACCGGTTGATACTCCGTATCTGCTTCCAGTGGAGAAAGCAACCCGGAATGTATTTGGTCCGTACATGGTATATCCTAATCGGCCATCAACAGCACCGGATTATTTGTGGACCAATATTCTGGGTTTGCCTACGATCCAGGTGCGCTGGTGTGATGCAACTTCAGATAATCATGCGCCAAATGAACATTTAACTTTATCCAATTATATCAAAGGGACTGAGCTTACAGCCACAGTTTTAAAAGAAATCAGTGAAATGTAGAAGAGGATGGACATGAAAGACAAAAAACTTTTATCAGATATCAAGGAATATCTAAAATGTTATGAGAATCAGGTTTTGGAAGATTGGTATGAACTGATCCGTCATATAAGTGTTAGTGAAACAGGGGAAGGAATTGAAACGTGCTGTGACTGGATCCAGAAAAAAATGGAAGAAATTGGAATTCAAGTAACAAAGTATTCTGTAAAACCCGCTCCAGTCCTGGTAGGGCGGTTTGGCAATGATCCGGAAAAAAAGACAGTTCTGATCTATGCCCATTACGATGTGAAACCGGCTGGAGAACGAAAATTGTGGCATTCAGATCCGTTTGTTCCTACAGTACGTGATGGAAAAGTTTATGCAAGAGGAAGTGCTGATAATAAATCACCTTTAATGGCTCATTTAAAAGCTTTGGAATACTTTATCAGAAGAAAAATGGAAGTTCCCGTAAATGTTATTTTTGTATTTGAAGGGGATGAGGAATGCGGCAGTAGAGGATTGGAGGAATTTCTGGCAGAGCACAGGACGGAATTGGCAGCAGATCTGGTGTTTTTCAGCGATGGTCCAAAGGATCCTAGTGGACTTCCTATCATTGCTCTGGGGGCAAAGGGAGATTTGTCTATTCATATTACAGTTGAAACGATGAATAGGAATGTTCATGCCCGTTATGCTCCGGTACTGCCATCAGCTGCGTGGCAGTTGGTGGAGATATTGGGAAAGTGCAGATCAAAAGATAAGATTCTGATACCTGGTTTTGAGGAAGGAATATTACCTTTTACAAAAAAAAGAAATTGAGATCATGGATAAACTGCCGAAGTCAGAGGACAGTTTGAATACAATCTATGAGGCAAAGTCGTCTAATTATGGCAAGGACTTTTATCCGAGACTTTTAGGACAGCCTACATTTAATATTTGCTGGATTAAAACAGGAGCTAATGGAGTAGTTCCTGCAAAAGCGGAAGCATTGATCGATTGCCGTTTAGTACCAGATCAGGATCCTGAGAAGGTATTTCAATGTATCAAGAGGCATGTTGAGATGATGGGGTATGATAATGTGAAAATTGAAAATGATGGTTATATCCCTTCTTCAAAAACAGATGTGAATACGCCGTATTTGCCGGCTGTTGAAGAAATTTGTCGTGATATTTATGGTGAATATGTGATCTACCCATGCAGACCATCATCAGCCCCCGATTATTTGTGGACTAATGTTTTAAAGCTTCCGGCTATTCAGGTGCGATGGAGTGATGCTGATTCAGATAATCATGCGCCAAATGAACATTTATCCATTAAAGAGTATATGGATGGAATTGCGCTGACAGTGTGTGCGTTGCAGGCAGTTTCTGAAATTTCAGAAATTAACGAAAAGGACTGAAGAAAATCCGAATAAAAACTCTTGACATCACCACGTCACAGTGCTATACTCCAAACAACTTCATTAGAAAACCGTTGAAACGGAGATAACGGCAGTTATGGCCTCACAGAGAGTCGGCGTTGGTGGAAGTCCGATAGATCCCAGATTGTCAAATGGACCGTTGAGGGCGCAGTCAAAGAAGGTGACTTCGAGTATTCTGCGACGTGGGGCTGACGTTAATAGCCGGTAGTATGATTGTACTACGCAGAGCGCACAGCTTATGTGAAACAGAGGTGGCACCGCGGTTTATTCCGTCCCTGATGATATTTATATCGTCAGGGACTTTTTTGCGTGAGCAGCCGGTCAAAGTCCGTGTTTGCACGAAACATTGACAACTGCCCCGTCAGATGAAGGAAAAGAAGGAAAAAACACAGGTAAATGTACAACAGACACAGATAAGTGTACAAATGGTACATGAAAGGCAAGAGGAGGAAAAAAATATGTCAAATGCAAAAGGACGTTTCGGAATCCATGGTGGCCAGTATATTCCGGAAACACTGATGAACGCAGTGATCGAACTGGAAGAGGCTTACAATCATTACAAAGATGATCCTCAGTTTCAGGCGGAGCTGACTGAATTGTTAAATGAGTATGCAGGTCGTCCAAGCCGTCTGTATTATGCAGAAAAGATGACCAAAGACCTGGCGGAGCCAAGATCTACTTAAAGAGAGAGGACTTAAACCATACTGGCGCTCACAAGATCAACAATGTTTTAGGACAGGCGCTGTTAGCCAAGAAAATGGGCAAGACCCGCCTCATCGCTGAGACCGGCGCAGGACAGCACGGTGTTGCAACCGCTACAGCAGCAGCTCTTATGGGAATGGAATGTGTGGTTTATATGGGTAAGGAAGACACCGAGCGTCAGGCTTTAAACGTATACCGTATGAGACTGCTAGGAGCAACCGTTATCCCTGTAACTACAGGTACCGGAACCTTAAAGGATGCCTGCTCTGCATGCTTCAGAGAGTGGACCAACCGCATCAGCGATACCCATTACTGCCTTGGTTCTGTTATGGGACCACATCCGTTCCCGACTATCGTAAGAGACTTCCAGGCAGTTATCTCCAAGGAGATCAAGGAACAGCTGATGGAAAAAGAAGGAAAGCTTCCGGATGCAGTGCTTGCCTGCGTAGGCGGCGGTTCCAATGCTATTGGCGCATTTTATAACTTTATCAACGATCCGTCTGTTAAGCTGATCGGTTGCGAGGCAGCAGGACGGGGCGCGGATACACCGGAAACAGCAGCGACCATTGCTACCGGCCGTCTGGGAATTTTCCATGGCATGAAATCTTATTTCTGCAGGATGAATACGGACAGATTGCTCCTGTATATTCTATTTCCGCAGGACTTGATTATCCGGGCATCGGACCGGAACATGCCATGTTACATGATACCGGCCGTGCAACCTATGTACCTGTAACTGATGATGAAGCAGTAGATGCTTTTGAATACCTGTCAAGAACCGAAGGCATCATTCCTGCCATTGAGTCTGCCCATGCAGTTGCCTATGCAAAGAAACTGGCGCCGACTATGGGAAAAGGCAGATCATCGTTATCAACATTTCCGGAAGAGGAGACAAAGACTGCGCAGCGATCGCACGCTACAGAGGGAGAATATTTATGACTAAGATAAGAGATGCATTTAAAGATGGCAAGGCATTTATTCCGTTTTTAACCTGTGGAGACCCGGATCTGGAGACTACTGAAAAACTGGTATGCGCTATGGCAGAGGCAGGTGCAGACCTGATCGAACTGGGGATCCCGTTTTCTGATCCGACAGCAGAAGGACCTGTGATCCAGGAAGCAAATGTAAGAGCACTGTCTGCAGGAACTACCACAGATAAGATCTTTGATATGGTTGTCCGTATCAGAAAGACAGTAAAGATCTCGCTTGTGTTTATGACCTATGCAAATGTAGTATTTTCCTATGGCTCTGAGCGTTTTATCTCCAAGGCTGCAGAGATCGGCATCAACGGTCTGATCCTTCCGGATGTGCCATATGAGGAAAAAGAAGAATTTGAACCGATCTGCAAGAAATATGGTCTGGACCTGATCTCCATGATCGCACCAACTTCTGACCACAGAATTGCAATGGTAGCAAAAGAAGCGACAGGATTTATCTATGTAGTATCTTCCTTAGGTGTTACCGGTGTAAGAAGCGAGATCAAGACAGATATCGGTGCTTTAGTAGAGCAGATCCGTGCGGTCACCGATGTTCCGTGCGCAGTAGGTTTTGGTATCTCTGAGCCGGAGCAGGCAAAGAAGATGGCTGGGCTGTCAGACGGAGCCATTGTAGGAAGTGCCGTTGTAAAACGGATCGCAAAATATGGAAAAGACTGCGTTCCTTATGTAGCGGAATATGTAAAGGAAATGAAACAGGCTGTAAGGGAAGCATAAGGCGTCCCAAAGGCTGCTGCAGAGGGAGAAATCCTTTTGCAGCAGCCTTTTTTGTGTCAAGTACTGTGATCTGTCACTGAACTATAGACAAATGGTTATAACTGTTATAGATATGATAGATAAGAAACAATCATTGATCGGTACATCTCGCAGATCGTTTTACAGATTATTTATTACAATCATCTTTTAGATCATTTCCAGAAATGTACTGACTACCCGTGGCATATAGCGGCCCCGTTTATAATAAAAATTCACTTCCCGGAGAGCATCTTTATGATCCAGCTTGTAGTATACCAGGCCTTCATCGTCAGGAACATGGCGCACCAGGTATCAGAACAGAAAGAGATCCCCATTCCATACCGGGACAGATTGTAGGCAGTGATCTGCTGGTCCAGCTCCAGTTTTATTTTGGGGAGAACATGGGCATTATGGCAGATGCGGTCTGCCCGGGAGCGGGTATCATTTCCGGATTTTAAAAGTAAAAACGATTCATTTTGAAAATTTTCCAGGGGAACCGGCGGGATCCGGGAGTTTAGATGCCGGTTTTCTCTTATATCGGAAGCTGTAAGGGCATAATTTTTCATTTTTTCATTTACAGCCAGGCGGATGGCACAGCCAACAGCAGGTGTTCTTCACAGAAGAAACTTTTCTGGTAAACAGCCGGATCCATGTTTTTATTGTCAATGAGCAGATCTAAGGAGCCGGAGAAAAGGCGGTCTGTCAGCTGGGAAGTGGTAGCTTCCACCAGATCGACCTGGACCTGGGGATATTGTTCTGTAAAGCGGGATAAAAGAGGCGGGAGCACATAAGAGGCAAACAGATTAGTGCCGCCAATGGCAATGGTACCGCTTTTTAATTCTTTCATATCATTAATATAATTCTGAAATCCAGTTTCCACATCCATGATGATCTCAATGGAACGTATGTATTCTTTTCCCAGTTCTGTCAGCTGGATATGATTGGAACTGCGGTCAAAAATAGGAAAGCCGATCTGTTTTTCTGCTTTTTTAACTGCAGCACTTAAGGAAGGCTGGCTGATAAAAAGATTTCGTGCAGCTTTGGAAAAACTCATTTCTTTGTAAACTTCATAAACATAGTGCATTCCCTGGAACATGGGAGTCCTCCTTGTCCTTGGTATTCATACAGATAATGTATTATAGACATTTATCTATAAGAAGTATGAAATTATAAGTATTTGAAAATATTGTAGCCTGGATCTATAGTAGAGTCAAGAGGATGATTGCGTACAAAAGAACGAAAAAATGGTCACTGATGTACGTATGATAAATGTGGAGGAAAGACATGAGCGAGATCATGAATAATGGAATGAATGAAATAGGAAGTAATGGAATAAAAGGTAATGGAACAGAAGAGAAGAAATACCGCATAGAGCACGACTCTATTGGAGAAAAGGAAGTACCTATTGATGCTTATTATGGGGTACAGACTCTGCGTGCCCATGAAAATTTCTATATTACAGGCTTAAAAATGCATCCGGAGCTGATCAAAAGTGTAGCCAGATCAAAAAGGCAGCAGCTATTACCAATTTTGAGGTAGGAGAGCTGGATAAAAAGCGTGCTTCTGCTATTACACAGGCCTGCGATGAGATCATAGCAGGGAAGCTTCACGACCAGTTTATTGTTGACCCGATCCAGGGCGGTGCAGGAACTTCCCTGAATATGAACGCCAATGAGGTGATCGCAAACCGTGCCATTGAGATCTTAGGAGGCAAAAAGGGCGATTACAGCCTGGTAAATCCAAATGACCATGTAACTTCGGCCAGTCTACCAACGATGTATTCCCGTCCTGTGGCAAGATGGCAGCCTTAAAGCTGATCTCTAATGCTCAGGAGCAGTTAAAACGTCTGGAAAAGGCATTAATGGATAAGTCAAAGGAATTTGACGCTGTTATTAAAATGGGAAGGACCCAGCTTCAGGATGCAGTGCCCATCCGTTTAGGACAGGAATTTCATGCCTATGCATCTGCGATCCGCCGCGATATCAAGCGTTGACAATGCAAAAGAAGAGATCCGCTGCTTGAACTTAGGCGGAACTGCTATTGGAACCGGCTTGAACGCAGATGTACAGTATTTCCACAGAGTAGTTAAAAACATGTCCACATTGACAGGAGAAGAACTGGTGCAGTCCTATGACATGATCGATGCAACCCAGAACCTGGACAGCTATGCTTCTGTATCCGGTATCGTGAAAAACTGTGCAGTGAACCTTTCCAAGATGTGTAATGACCTGCGTCTTATGTCATCCGGCCCAAGGACCGGCTTTGGAGAGATCAATCTGCCTGCAAGACAGAACGGTTCTTCCATTATGCCAGGAAAGATCAATCCGGTTATCCCGGAGGTGGTAAACCAGGTTGCGTTTAATATTATAGGAAATGATATGACCATTACTATGGCAGCAGAAGCAGGACAGCTGGAATTAAATGCCTTTGAGCCGATCATTTTCTATAACCTGTTTGAGTCTCTTGAAACACTGGCATCAGCCGTTAATACACTGGTAGATAACTGTATAGTGGGAATTACCGCAAATGAAGAACACTGCCGTAAGCAGGTGGAGAACAGTATCGGTGTTATTACTGCGATCTGTCCTTATGTAGGATATGAGACAGCTGCCAATATTGCAAAAGAAGCGCTGCGCACCGGCAGACAGGTCCGTGATCTGATCCTGGAAAAGGGACTGATGGATGAAAAACAGTTAAATACAGTATTAAATCCATACACCATGACAGAGCCGGGTATCCTTGAA